>Ga0065711_1026288_pt1 | contig 80832 bp, 44 predicted proteins | sample Hoacrofraction12_FD_59098 | JGI IMG/M metagenome (GOLD analysis project Ga0065711, IMG submission 59098) | Hoatzin crop microbial communities from Cojedes, Venezuela - Epithelial fraction 12 v2 (version 2) | ecosystem: Host-associated > Birds > Digestive system > Esophagus > Crop | place...
TGGGCACCACTGAAAAGAGTTTGGCCCCATCCTCCTGACACCCACCCTTCAGATATTTATAAGCATTTATTAGGTCCCCTCTCAGCCTTCTCTTCTTCAGGCTGAACAAGCCCAGCTCCCTCAGCCTTTCCTCGTAGGAGAGATGCTCCTGTCCCCTCATCATCTTCATAGCCCTCCGCTGGACTCTCTCCAGTAGCTCCTCATCTTTCCTGAACCGGGGAGCCCAGAACTGGACAGAGTACTCCAGATGAGGCCTCACTAGGGCAGAGTAGAGGGAACAGAAAACCTCCCTTGACCTGCTGGCCACACTCTTCTTAATGCACCCCAGGATCCCATTGGCCTTCTTGGCAACAAGGGCACACTGCTGGCTCATGGTGTTAATCTGTCACGCACCAGCACAGCCAGGCCCCTCTCCACAGAGTTGCTCTCCAGCAGGTCCACCCCAAGCCTGTACTGGTGCATGGGGTTGTTCCTCCCCAGGTGCAGGACCCTGCACTTGCCCTTGTTGCACTTCATCAGGTTCCTCTGCGCCCAAGTCTCCAGCCTGTCCAGGTCTTGCTGAATCGCAGCACAGCCTTCAGGTGTATCCACCACTCTGAAGAAAGACTAAAAAATAAACAAAAAAATCAGAAAAGTTTTAACAGGACAGAAATAAATAGATGAAATGCTTTTAGGAATGCTTTTTACCAAAGTCTCTATTGATCATTGTTGATATCTGTGAGATTTCACGCTGATGAGATCTAAAGGACATTTCCTGATCTGCGAGTACCATTTCAGGTTGACTAGTCATGCGTTAGTCTAGCTTGAGAGACACCCTTAAAGGCTATAAGAAATGTCAATGTAACTGTATTTTTCCATTGTTTGGACTAGACATTGCAGCTAAAAAACTAATTTCTTTTCCCAGACAAGCGTATTATTCATATAACAAAAATGCTGAGATGAAGGCTTTTCACTTTTATGTATATTTTGGAGTTGATTTTTTTTGTTTTGCTTCTTATCAGTTTACTAAATTGGAAAAAAATAAGGACTGTTAGAAGAGAGATTATGTTTCTTTTCATCCAGGTTTGTAATTCTCAAAATCAAACATTTTACTAAAAAAGTTCTGAAATCAATGTTATCTCTAAATAAGCCCAGCCTGGAGATTTGTGCTTTTAGAGTCACCTTGACTGTAAAATGTACATGTTCCTTTCCACCAGGGGAAATATATATTCTTAGTAGTACGTATATATTTTCTCAGTACTCTCTGACTGAGTATTTAGTGCTCAGTCACTTTTCTGCTGAAATGGGATTCTGTGTAATTTTCCATTCAGTGTTTCCTTAATTGGATTTGACCAATTTATCACTGTCTCTTCTCATTGTAGTGCAAAGACCTTTTAGCTGTATGCTGACCATGCAGAGATTATCAGTCTATTGAGCAGCAACCATTAGGAGCAACCTTTATACTAATTTAAGAAATAGAAAAGCTTAAAGACTTTTCATTGAACTATTATTTTGTCGTAAAATTTATTTTTTAAAAAAATTGTATTCTTTGTGATAAAGTTACTGCAAGAGTTATCTAGAAATCTGTTAAGGAAACTTTAGCTCCAGAAAAAGAGAAAACCTCTACCTGAAAATTACATTCTTTGGATAGCTATTTTGCTGTTTTGTACTGCTGTTAGTATTTTTCCATTTTTTTCATGACATCTAATTTGCAAATGCATATAGTACATGTCATGCCCCATTTTATCCTATGGTAGATTATGTGACGACAATGCGAGAAAACTTACATAGTCTGGTTTCTTTTGTGTCTGCTTAATTTTAAAAATGAAAGGCAGACATCATGTAGAACAGGTCAACATATTTTTTTATAAGTATTTTGTTGGGTACAAATTCGGAATCAAACTATTTCAAAACTTGAATATTTCCCACAAATGGAAACTCTCAATCTTACTTAAGTCTAATTACAAGTGTAATGGTGCATTCAATAATTTTTTTTTCTTTTACAAAGGGTAAAATCAGATGACAATATATAATTAGCAATGGAACAGCCATTTTCTACACTGCGTGAAAATTTGTAGTTGTATATACCTAACGAGGAGGAGAACAGTAATTTGTGCTTGTAGAAGGAGAAAGATGATGCAGAAAAACTGAGAGAGCTTCTGAGGATAATGGAATTGCAAAATCCACAGTTGAGCCTAAAGGACTGCTGAGGTTGGACCATTAATGTATACTGCTGTCTCCACACCTCTACCTTCATTTCTCTTTTTCCAAAGCATAAACCGTACTTTAAACAAGATTTCTGTTCCATTGCATTGTTTGTTGGCTTTGTCTGGTTTCACATCTTCAGCTACTTTCATTCTGTTACCCATGGCCTTGAATGACCATACAAACCTTCCAGTTGTTTCCCTGGGCTTTGTCTGATATTCTAACCTGATAAAGTATCAATTCACTCAGTGTCTTTCCTACCTTATTACTTCTCTCAACAACCTTACTTATTAATGTTGCCCATATACCTATTACTCTTTCATTATTAGATCTGCCTGCTTTAATTTTCTTATAACCAGGATGTCAATTGCAGAAATACCTCTTCCCTCCCTTTTCCAGATTTCTTACTATCATAGAATCATAGAATCACAGAATGGTTTGGGTTAGAAGGGACCTTACAGATCATCTAGTTCCAACCCTCCTGCCATAGGCAAGGACACCTTCCCCTAGACCTGGTTGCTGAAAGCTGAATCCAGCCTGGCCTTGAACACTGCCAGGGAGGGGGCATCCACAACTACTCTGGGTAACATGTTCCAGTGTCTCACAACCCTATTAGTAAAGAATTTCTTCCTTATATCTAATCTAATCTAAACCTACCCTCTTTCAGTCTAAAGCCATTACCCCTTGTCCTATCAGTAAGTGCCGTTGTAAACTGCCTTATCGGTTGTGTCAACCTTATGAACTCAGGTGATAAGTTTCCAGCTAATCCTAGTGAAAATATCCATAAAGATGAGAACCTTTTTCCTGTTTGTTTCCCAGATAACTCTTTAAAGCTTTCTTAGAGAATCAACATTTTATCTTATTCTGCATGCTAATCTTCATATTCATGCAATGTTTTTTCTTTTTTTTTCTTTAGGAAAAGAAGGCATTAAATTAAAATCATTCTTCTTCATGGGACATTTTGTCCACCTTGACCTAGCTGTCCTTCATCTGGTCAAGTAGGAGTCCAGTAATATTTTGCACAAAGGTAAGGGAAAATCAGTATATATTTGTCCAGGTCCCAGTATGATTATTAAGAGACTCATGGCTACACCTGCAACCGTTCCTGTGGTCACCCACCACATATTCCTTTTCATGAGCTTCAAAAGTAAATAATTCTTATTCCTTGCCCACTAACGTACTTTGAGACCTCTAATTATTTTATCCTTTGTTCTTCCTCGTGACAACAGTAACAGTGCCTGTGTAGTTATTAAAATGTATGAATGCAGTAGCAAAAAGCCAAAAAGATGAAAAAATTAATTTAAAACTCACCAGAATAGTGCAGAAGGATGTATCTTGGCATCTCAACTCCCTGTGTGAATGTTCTGCACTGGAACTGACCGGATCTCAATAAGAAAAACCTGACAACAAATGGTATAATAAACCCCCCATTTTAATAAGAGAGAAGAAAAAACATGCATTTGTGCAGCATCAGACAGAGGCTGAATGATTTTTCCACGGCATACTGTGCAGATCCCATCCATGGCGAGGTTCCTCCTCTCTGCTATACTGTAGTGCCTTTTATTTTGCATAACAAGCGAAAACATACATCTTCTACTGACAGGCTGGAACACCATCTCTGCCGTAACAACCACCAGCACGCAACACAGGCCAGCAAGGAGCATTCCAGCAGGCTCCCTTACAGCAGCTGCTCATGCTAAGGGGCTTCTGAAGCCTGAAGTGCAAGGCCCAATAGCATAGTTTAAGTATGGTTTGCCCAAGATCACTGACTCCTTGAATTTAATGTATTCCACAAGTCTCCGATCATGAAATTTTGATTTTATAGGCCATTTTGTAAGAAATAAGTATTCTCATATTTTTGCCTTTCTTTTCTTTTTTTTCCCCTTTTTTCTATGATGGTATCAAAGTGGAACTCAATGATTTTGTGCAAATTTAACACTGTAGCAATGAGTATTCAATGACCCTTTTTTCAGTTCCCAGACAATTAGCTGAGCTAGCATTGAATAAATCTGTGGAAGGTGTAGGACAATTCATATGCTTGCTCCTATTAGAAAATTTTTATGTTGGGCTAACTTTGGCTATATTCACTGTTATCTTAGTGGTATAGATAAATGTTTAGTGCACCGGAATAAATAAGTCAAGTGGTACATCAGATTTGTACATGTTTCTATGAATTTTAATGGTTCAAGCAGTATTCAGAGAGAAAACAGGAAAAATCCTTTGGGAGAAGAGTTCATTAACTTAGTCTATTCCTTCCAGAAATTGCTTTAAGGAAGTTGTATGCTCAGATACACCGAAGGAAAGCAGGAACCCTCAATGGAAATGAGTATTCTGGGCTACTTAATTAGTTTTTAAGTGCAGGAATTGCATATTCAATTTAAATGAGTCACATCAGCAGGCTGACATATTTCTTTAGAAATGGGGGAAAGAACTTTGAAATACAAAAACACATATACATGAAAATGGGATGCAAAATTATGTGTTGCTTTTGTTTTTTTTTGAACACCAGACAAGATTTTTGGAGTAAGCCAATGGAGAAAGAATGGAAAGGGAAAAGAAGTACCTTCAGAAATGGAACTAATGCTTTAAAATTTGGAAGGATAAGAATAAACCGTAAATGCAAAGTATCTTGCTGAGTTATACATTTCAATTGCTTTTCTTTTTTTTTTTTTTAAAAAAAATAGCACTAGCTCTGTTACTCTTAAAAAAATCTGAAAAGGGCAAAGCTTAGACAAGTACAAAACTACATCTAAAACTAAAACTCAATCTTATTGTAAGAATTGAGAAAATTTTTTAAAGGAAATAATGAATTTTACAGAGGTAGATGGAGAATGGACTAAACTGAAGTCTGGGTTTATGGAAAGAATGTAAGGCACAGAAAAGAGTGGAACAAATTGTTGTACTGAAAAGGGAACTGCATAGCAGGTTAGTTCTGTGAACCATTATAGAACTTTTAGTAATCACATTGACAGAAAACCTGGGATCTTATCAGCATAGAAATGACAGATAATCTAATTATCCTAAATGTGCCAGCACTAATAACAGACATTAGTGGTAAAGAATAAAAAGGTTTACTATGGGGAACTTGTGAGGAAAATAAATTAATTTGAAGCTCTAGATGAACAAAGCATCAAAAAATATATTTATCTTTAAGCAAAGAAATAGATTCTATCTGAAGTTAAATCTTTAACTAAATAGCTTGTTAAGTAGTGTTAATGAGATAGAAGTAGGAAGGAATTGACAGATCTGTGCACATTAGTAAAGGGGAAAAATCTGTACCAACTCCAGAAGGTTTATGAGCAAATGGGCTGGGTTCCTTCCATGGACCAAGAGAGCCTTAACTATATCACTGACAATGTAAGTCGTCGTTTTCAATATACTAAGAACAGTTTGAAGCCTCCATCCCCCTTAACTTTCCATGTGTCAGTTCATAATCTATGCACTTTGTATACAAAACATATTCTGAATTTTGAATGTATTTATTTGTTATCGAAACAATTTTTCTGTGTAATTATCATGTGTATCAATATAACATATTTTAAAAGGAGAGTCTGAAAACATAATTGGATGATAAACTGATATCTAAAAACATATATCCTATATTCAATTTCAAATTGCAAATGATAGCCTGGACTGAAATCTTAACTACCTTTCAGGGAACATTTCAGGGCTTTTTTCAGTTTGGGTTACCATCTCTATATGGCACTTATATATTAGCTGTTATTAATTGCTGTGTATTTCAGTTCAGAGATCTCTGGAGACAGAGATTTTTAAGTCAGCATTTATTAGACATGACAGACACTTGCTAGAGATATTTGTCTTTAAAGTTTCAGGTAATCTACTGGTAATGACTCTGCAATTAGAACACAGCATATTGGGAAAGATTTTACTAATAAAAAAGCAGGAAAACTCTGCAACATGAAGATGTATTAGTCACTAACAAAGAGTGAAGAGATGATCTATGTTTCCACTATAAGATACAGAGGTTGTAGCTTGGTCACAAGACTTCGGCTTTGACTGATATGTGTGTAAAATGTTTAAACTTTTGATTATCCTATCTCACTGTTTTTATTAAATAGATTATCATGAGATTAAGTTTTGATATTTTTGTTGCTGTTTTTATATAAGAAGAACAAAATAATGAAGCTTAAAGGATTTAGAGTTTGTGATCATGGAAATCTGTACAGGTAGCTTAGTAAATATGTATAAAAGGAGAAATGGTGTTCTCCAGAGTATTTTCACGTTCAGCGTTCCTATCTGCAAACTTGCTTTTCTTCTGCTAGGTTATGTGATAAAAGCTGTTTGCACAACCATGAAAGAGCACAGAGGGACGATCACAGGTAGGGGAGACCAAGTAATACCTTGCCCTGGTCCTCCCAGGCCTACCATAGGAGCCACCAGCCATCCAAGGCCCATCTCCACAAGCCCAGAGGACCACATTTATGTTGGACCTCAGGGCATTTTCATGCAGTAGAGAATGTATCCATACCATAGTTTAACATGACAGAAGCTGGGGTATTAAACCCCAGACTTAGATCAAAGGTTCTCAGTAACATGAAAAAAGCAGTTTTGCAGTGTGAAAAGCAAACTTCATCCTCCACAAACATTTTAGAAGCCCAAGACACAAGGCCCAAAGAGCTCCTTGACCTTTAGTATGAGGCTGACACAGTTCTGCTGTCACCATAAAATTCCCACTCTGCACCTGTGCTCCTGTAGAGTGTCTGTGTCTTAGTCTTGTTTGCTGGAGTTTGTGACTTTACTTTCTATTAGATACTCTACTCAACTGCCCACTTTTCCTGTACCTAAGACCAGTTCTGTTACAACCAGCACCTAAGTAATACAAGCAAGCCAGATGATTTAAACAACATATCCAACGTCCCAAAGCTAGGAGTGGAACCAATGATTATGTGAATCTCAGTCTAGTACTTCAACCACATCATTGTATTTCTACATGTTTTCAAAACAATATTGACATTAACATTGTATCAATGACTTCCTTAGAAGCTATTATATACTTTCATTGATATAGGAAATAAAACTTAAGTGAGCTTCTTTGCTTTCTGTGGTTTAAAACAACCCATTAGTTTGCTGGTACAAGTTTGCTTAGAAAATAAATAAATACATTGAATGAAAAAAAATACTGGCTCACTTCATCAATGATCTTACAACAGAGTGGATAAATCTATTCTTTTGATATCAAAGTTTTGAAAATTCCATCTTGTTATACGCTCTTCAGCTTCTGAATATTGGAACTATAATAAACAGCACATAGAAAGAAAAGAATAACTGAGCATAATTTTTCAGAAGAGGAGATAAACTGCGTAGATAAAGAAGACACTGGTAAATAAAGGCATTCTGAAGAGGATAATTATGGCATGAGAAGAGAGAGGTAATATTATTCTAATAATATACTGAAAATAGAAAAATATCATTCCTAATATATTTGAGCAATATTTCTTTGTTTAGCTGTACCAGTAGTTGTGCATAACAATATGCAGTCCAAATATGCCCTGTAAAAAGGATTGCACGCTTCATAACATACCAATGTGACTGCTGTATTCAGGCACAGAAAAAATGCAAAACTTATTTATCGAAAGCAGCAGATAACTGAAACAGGGGGAACATTTAGAAGCCACATGAGTTGCATCAAATAGCATAAATGATCCAAAATCTCCTCTGAATACTGCAGGATCGACTATTATTATTATATCTCCTTGGTTATTGTAGACTTGATTCAAATTTGTTGGCATTTGCCAGTCTGTTTGCCTAATTTCATTTGCAATCAGAAGAATTCCTAAATTGGGTGCTGGTTGGATTCCGGTGAAGAACAAAAGAAGCAAATCATAAAGCACTAGCAGAAAAGAAAGGAGTTGTTGCTGGAAATTTGTCTTTAGACATAACTGTCTGTTGAGAACCAACACTTGCTCTGGAAGAATGGGAAACAGCCGGATTTTTATTCTTCCTGGTGAAGGTGCATTCAGCAGAAGAGTGTGACAACAGCTACTGCTTGATTAGAAGTCACGTGACAGGGTGAAAAATGGCAATATCTTGCTACTCAAGAGCCTTAAGAGCACTTCTCTATCTTTGTGGTTCATGGCTCTGAGATCTCTGAAAGAGCAGTGATGTATAAATTCACCATCACCGCTGTTTGGGTTCGGTGTCTATGGTCTTAGTGCTATCCATATATAGTTCTGAAAGATACACCCTTTATTCTGGATATATTGACAAATAAGGGCCTACAGTAAGGAGAAAGTGGACACATCTGCACTGCATGTTAGAGACTTCATGAAGGCAGTCCCCAAGGTCAGGATCATGTGCCACAGAGTTGATAAGCCTGTAAGTGTGGTCCCAGGCATGAGACTGTGTGTACATGAAAGACTGATACTCTAAAAGGGAGCAAGTAGGTGGGCTTCAAAATAAATTCTACATATAACTCCTGCTTTCTGCCAATCAAATGCTGTGTAGGTACACATTGCAGTGGCTAATTTTTCCATCTGTTATTGTCTTAATAATAACAAAAAAACTGCCCAGCTGATTTTTTTTTTCCCTAGCTGCTATGATGTATTTTTGCACTGCAGTCGCCGTTGTATTAAATAATTTAAAATTTGATACAATTTCTTTGCAGTAGTATCTGTAAAACAGTGAGGGTAATTAATCACTGGTAGAGTCATCTTCTTCATTACTTAGTGACTTTAATTAAAACTAGATTTCCTCCTAGAAGAAATGAATTAAATTTTCAACACCCTTAGAACACTTAGACTCATAATTTCCACTTCTGAAACTCTTGTGCACCCTAGTGGGGGAAATATCAAATGTTCTGACAGCACTGCAAACAGCCTGATTGACTGGTGCCAGTCAGAAAAAAAGTGTCAGCTATTTCAAGTGATTGCTGCTACTGTCAGCTCAACTGAGAAACAGACTGTAGTACCAAGGTACAACTTAACATCCAGCTATGTCCTTGACTCCTGGACCGTGTTTCTTTTCTTTTACATTTTTTATTGTGAAATCAGACTTGAAATTATGAATATTAACTGACACTCTCTGAAGACACTTAAACAGTTAACTTCAGAAATGTGAACTGCCTCATTTATCTCAATTAGGGACTTGGTATATTTACTAGCCATGTTTTTCTGTCCAGCTGGTACAAGCATCAATTACAAGTAAAGCACATTTTATTTCTCTCAGCTGCAAGAGTCCAAGTGCATAACCTTTGCCAAGGCTCAGCAGTCCGCTTTCTATGGATGATACAAGGAAGTTTCTGGCGTGTTTCAGTGATTGTTACAGGACAGATATGACTACACTTCTTGAATCTTTGGATGGCAGAAATAAGTTCTCACCAAACTATTTTAGTTAAGACTTGCTAGTCATTTATTTCCAGTAGTTTCCACGTATAATCACAGAATGGTTGAGGTTGGAAGGGACACCTGGAGATCCTGTAGTCCAACTCAATCGGCTCAACCAGCATCAGCTACGGCAGGTTGCCCAGGACTGTACCCAGCTGTTTTGAACATGTCAAAGGACAGAGACTTCACAACCTCTCTGGGCAACCTGTTCCAGTGTTTGACCACTCTTACAGTATTTTTGCCTATGTTTAAATGAAATTTCCTGTATTTCAGTCTGTGCCCATGGCCTCTTGTCCTCTTGCCTCATGTCCTTTTGCTGTGTACCACTGAGAAGAATCTGACTGCAGAATTTTTTCTCAGTCCCTTCAGGTACTTAAACACACTGATAAGTGCCACTTTCCCACCCTCCCCCCGCCAAGATGTCTTCTTTCCCAGTTAAAAAGTCCCAACTCTTTCATCCTCTCCTTATACAACAGTTTCTCCAATACCCTAATCATCTTGGTGGCCTTATGTGTATATGCTTTCTTCTGCAAAGCCTCTGCCTTTATCCTTCACAGCAGCTGTTAATTTTTTACAAGAACTTTCGACTAGAAAGTTGGTGTTCAAAGTCAGTAAATTATTTGTGTGGCCAAAAATGGTTCAGGGCATTGATTTCACACAACCTATGTCTCTATCAACTTTGGAGTATTTCCACAAAGGATTGACCCTTAAGTAAAAAGCCTCCATGAATTATTTATTGATGTATTTTTAGAGCAAGTTAAGATGGAATATTGGCATGTTGTAAATAATGGAGAAATGCATCGAAGTACAGAAATGCATTTTCTGCTGTAGGACCTAAAAAATGCACTAAAAGTTTCTGATGTATAACTTCTGAGATTTAATTACATAAAAAATAATTCCTAATCTGAAAGGAAATTTTAAAAATCTTTAGCCTTCTGAAGCATGAATATCTCTTTCTTATATTTTGTCACATGCAAAATCACAGTCATCATTTGTGCACAAGAAGTGCACCACATCAGAAAGGAACTTCTGATTCAAACCTATACAGGTAATTTGAACTGTGTCATTGCAGCTTCAAAGTACTTCTTTTGCTTTTGAGTTGAAAGTTGTACTACCTTTTTGTCAGTTAGTTTAAGTAAAGGTGATAGGCGTGTTTTAAAAATACTTGAAATACTTTTTAACACCTCACGAGCATCTGAATCCGAAAGTATTCAGGGTCAAACCATTTCTTCCTCCTCAGTCGTGTTTTCAATAGCTTTTAGTGTTGCACCAGAAAATTCTGCTTTTGCAAGGACAACTTACCATTATTCATTTTGGAAGATACTTTCCAATAAAATTGCTGTTACTAAGCAACCTGTTATTACGTGACAGCATTTTCCCCTGTTTCATAAAGCCTTTGTTATATTTTTTCCACAAAAATAAAGCCCAACCAAAATTCTTTGAAAGTAAATTGTTACCCACATTTGATTTTGAAGTACAAATGGTTTAATTTAAAAAGTGTAAGTTTATGTATTTAATTTAGAATAAATGCAATGACGTGTAATACAATTCTGAAATAACTTTCATAGTTATTCCATTGGACTGGCTTTCTTTTTCAAATATTTTGATTCTACTTTGGATTCAAATGTTTGACTTTCACACTTGTGTTTTTCTGTTATCAATATGTGCATTCTTTAGCTGTTTTTCCTAAATTCAAAAAGTAATCTTCATGTTGATAAACTCTTTTTGTTAACGACTGTCAAGAAGCTATTTATGTTGAACTTCCTTGGAGGCAAAGCATGGCTATTTGTCTTGTTGGCAGACAACAGTACCTGTCATAAAATTCTACTGTCAAATATAACTGCTCATTTGAAAGGGTAGGATTTAACCAGGTTGTATCCTGAAATGGGGGATGGATGGAAACAGATACTCATAATGCAAACACTGATTTCCATAAACAGTGCTATGTTTTATGTTCTGTTTAACCAGTGCAGTCTGCAGATGCTAATGAATGTGATAGCTGGAAATGAAGAGCTGAATCTGCTAAGGAGTGATCCTCCTGCCCCATTTGTTTCTCTGAAAGGGCAAGCATGCCAAGGAGGATGTCGTGACTGACGAAGATGAAAGTGAAGGATTCCAGAACCAAAGAAAGTCCTCCTGTAGCTGTTCCAAGTTCCTGTATCTACGTGCAACTTGATGCACTCCTTGTTGAAGACAGAGCGTATAAGACACATCAGATAAATTTACTGTGAAATGCCAGTCTGTTTGACCTCCTACAAGCACTGTTGCAGCACTGTTTGTGCAAAGGTCATGGTGTAAGAATTGAAATGGAGCCCCTGTTCACCTTCCTGTGCTCACCTCATTGTCTTTCCTCTCAATAACTTACTGCAAGTGTGCCTTCAAGCAACGGGCCTCAGTGGGCTTTCATTGCAATCAGTAGTATGCTATTGTTGGCAAGGCTCTAAAACTGACTCCTGTTCTGCTAAGGGTCAGAAAGGCTTTATCCATGCAGGAGAATTACCACCACAGAGAATGGTGTCTTTGAGGAACATAACAATACATTTAGAGTATTTCATTTCCTTCCCTCATACATTTAGTTCAGACTGACAACCATTCAGACCAAGGAGGATGAAAACTTGGCTCCTGACTGTTCCTTTAGAGGAACCTATTCCATTCCCCTTCATGCCATTATAACTTCTTAGCTATAATGAATCCTCTTCCTGAATAAGGAGAGAAAAGCTGTCAGTAACAGCACAACTTAAAAAAGGGGAAGGAGAAGAAAAAGATAAAACTGAGGCACAAATTCCAGCCATAGGAGATGATGGCTATGTAACCTCTATCTGGATTTGACTTAGAAAGGAAAAAAGAAAGAGAAACTAATAAACCTTTAATCTGAGGGTCCTAAGGATTACTAAGAGCAAGACTTTTCCAATTCTTTGCCTCACTGGCAAATATATATGCATATATTTAATAGGCAATATTTTACATGGATTTTGTAGTAAGTTATAATGACGTAGATTTGGAGTAACATCAATATTGCATCATTGCACTAATGTTATAACTGAAAACAAAATGAGGACTTTTTATGTAGAGCCATAGTAGCCTAGTTTAACTCCATGAATATTGCAAACATATTTCTCTTCTTTCCATACACTCAGTTACAACATTAATTAGATTTTTTTTTAATTGTATGAATTTGACATTACCACTGGAAGCGCATGTAACTCAAGTTGCCTTCTTATACTGAAAAATTGTTGTGTAATAACCAAATTCTCCTTGAAGACTGAGCTGATATAATAGTGGAATAATCACTCCAATGATTATTTTTAAATGCTGTGAAATGGACCTGCTGGTTTTTGGAAAGGAATTTCTAGAGGTCATTAAACAAATAATTGGCTTTCCAGGGTGCTATGGAACTCTCAGAACAAGAAACAATACTAATAGGAAAAGCAAAACCATATCTGCTAAAAATGTTTGATTAGAATAAAAATCTACACTTATCTGAAACATCTTTTGAGCTCCTACGCATGAAGGCCAGATTATATTCCCCCGTTTCTCCATTTTCCCAGGAAAATCCAAGTTTTTAATTCTACCAAACAAAAAAATCTTTTAAGATTCGATGACTTTTCTCTTTTGTTTCTGTTAAGGCTCATGAAGTTGGGCCCTCAGTCTCTGGGTATGTTGTAGTGTAGGAAAGAAATTAGAACAGGTCCTGATTTGGCTGTAATACAACAGTTTTACTTTGAATGACAGTAAACAGAGACCAACCACTGTGATATGTTCTTCATCTGTGTCCTTTGTATTCTCCATCTTCGAGCTGCATATATTTGTCTTTTCCTCTGTCTGAGAGCATCTGAGAAATATGTCATAGATTTCTTGCATACTGGTTTTGTACTGAAGATATTTTCTCAGCAGTGAACTATTCCTGTTCTTCTTCAGAGTTCTATCTACAATTCAACTTGTATAAAAGAAGAGCAGCATGACAGAGAATTACTTCTTAAGTCTTTTGATGTAGATAATTAGATATGTAGGTAAGCAGGTATGGGTAAAATAAAAATCGATGCTGACTTGCGTTTTGGATATGGTTCAAATTAGACCCCTGAGATTAACTGAAGGCTGCTGAACTTTTCTAAAAAAAAAAGTATAACTATTCCTCTGAACTCTGGTTTGGGCTGAGATCAGAACATGAAATTTTAAGGGACTCCTGAGCCATATTCCCAACTTGATCCAAAGCCAATGTGTACTGCAACATTTCTAAAAAACCCTCTTTTTATGGGATTTTGCACCTATTTTTAAATGTAAGTATGTCAGGTGTATTTCCAAAACTGTTGAGTTTTGTCCATGAGACTTGTACCCAGGATAAAAAAAAAAAAAAGAAAGAAGAAGAAAATATGAAAATATGATGATCTTCTTGTTCAATGTGAGAAAAATATTTGTGATAAAATTGCCAGACTGTAAAGCAGAATGGAGTAAAAAAAGTCTTTTGCCTAGTTTTACCATTGAACAAAGAGTTCATTACCATATGCTTTGACTAAGCAGTGTTATTGACAAGGTTTAATATGGTCTAACAAAAGGATACTTTTGGAACTTCAGAATGCAGGAAAAATATGATGAATATGAGTCATTACATTTTATTCAGGTTAATTACTTTAACCTTTCTTGAGTTTGTCTGAATAATACAGATAATTATAACAGTTGACACCAAGAAGAAAAATCTTGAGAAGTGTAGGAGTTTGGGAAATATAAGAAATTTTGACCTGCATAATAAACTAACTTCCGCAAAGGCAGGTCTTTGGGTACAAAAAACTTCATTCAGGTTTCTGGTTATTGGTTCATTCTTTACTACATACTTTTTGTTTTGATATGTAACCTGAAATAGGGACAGGCTACTTTCAGAAAAGCAGCATTAGACATTATGGACTATTACTGCTGTCTTTTCATAACTCAGAAGTTGGAACTGTTAATCAGATTATTTAAACTAACTGGAACACTGCTCCAAAATGCATATGTGAACATGGTTGAAGTATTTCCTCTTGCAAGTAAGATTCTCGGGTTTGGACTGGTTCATGTTCTTGTGAAAAGGATATTTTCCCTTCAAACTCAGTGAAATACTTCTGTCTAACTAACTTTTTAAAGATTTGACGATTTCTCAAGACCTGATTTCTATTAGCAGCATTCCACAATTGTTTCAACCTCTTGAAGTTTTGCGATTATTAACTGATCTGCTTTTCATCATAAGCCTTAATCAATGCATCTCATCAGCTGGAGAAAGAAAAAAAAGATCTCTTAAGACAAATTAAGCATCTCAAAATTGCAGTATCTGATTGAGTTCATAATTTCAGACAATGTAAAATTCCCCTGAGAAATTTCAGCTCAGAATATTGAACTGTGATGCAAAAGCTATCTTTCCATCTATCCAGATACTATTAAAACAACACAGAAATAATTTGTGTTCTGGAAATTGACTCTTCTGCAATCAATTATATGAGTGTTGGACTGTATGAACAAGTTGTAGCCACATAGAGTCATCAAGTAACCACTGATTGGAAATGGAAGATCTAAAAGCAATCCAATTAGCTTCAGATAAGTTAAAGTTTGTATTATCAGCTTCTGTAGCCAATGGAGAAAGTGTAGCAGCATTCATAGGCAGTAGCTTAAGAGATTCCTATGTCAGAACTTATAAGAGTGATTATTATAAAAATGAGAAAATATTCATCATGGAGAAAATCTGTGTGAGCCCTTACTGTTCACCAGGCTGCCACTAATAGCAAATGCTTCAAACCATAAAGTTGTTAATTCTAATAAATTGAAAGAATGTGTTCTAGGAGCACAAGAGTGACACATGCCACTCCGTCCTGGCAGACCTGCTATACATGCTGGTATAACATTTCAGTCAGAGCACTCATGGGCAAATGGGCATAAGATCGTTGTTCATTCTATCTCAAATTTGCATTGCTGGGGCCACAGCGGGAACAGATGTACTTCTTGCCTCACTACAGCCGTCAGCAGGTGGCATCATTTTTTGCCAAAGATGACTCTGGAAGCTGGAGAAGGTTCTCAGCAGGAGCTGAGTAGAGGTGCAGGGAAGTCAAGTAGTGTTAGGAATAAAGTTGTTCTGGTACTGTTCATCTTAAGGATTCAAGAATCATGACTAAGGCTGTGTAGAAATCATGAGAACACATAAATTAATCAGAATCAAACAAACAAGCAAGCAGTTTGTAGTAGTGGATGGAATTTTAACTAGACCCCTGACTGGGAATCTTTCAGGTTCACTGAGGCCATGTATTCTAGATTATCTTGGCAGCTGCAGAAGCTAGAGACACTTTTAAATGAAAGCTTATGTATTCATACAGGCAGCAATAGCCTTGACAGCTTCAACCTTCAGTAATACACAAACACTACAAAACTTTGCAAGGAATATTAATACTGTTTTTCTTACTCTAGTATTTCCATTGTTCAGCAGTGAAGAAAAATACTACTGTTTTTCTCTTTCTTTCCTCACAGCTGATGTTGCTTAAGAATGTCTTTTCATCGTTTAAAAATTACAATTGCTTTTAAATGAACTTTCTGAATAACTCTGCCTGTCTCTGTCCTCCACAGGCAGATTCCTTCACACATCTGTCTCCTGGGTGTGAAAGAAGCAGCACTTCTGTCTCTCTAAATAGTCCATTGCTGTATCTCAAAAAGTACAAAGAGATGCTGAAGTATATGTTACTGGAAATACTTCTCCTTATGTTAGTTTAAAATGTATAATAGTAATTAAAAAGAGTACTTTATTGCTCTAGACACAGATGAAAGTGTGGCTGGATTACTAGCTTTCCTGTTTTTTTAGAATTTCATTACGCTGTTTTTTTAGTTTCAGCTGTTCACATACTCTAACGAAAAATTCAGGTATATACCAAATCACTGTGTGTCTATATTGTATAACTCTTTATACACATCTCAGCAACATCTGTGGTGGTATTTATGTATCAGACACTGGACAAACAGATCCTTCAATTTTCAATATGTAATACTTCAGCTAGGCCACAGCTATCGTCACAAAATGGGAAAATCTGTTTTTAAAGGTCTCTACTGCAAAGCAAAATGTTTTATCAAAAAAAAAAAGGAAAAATTAAAAGGCATTTTCCCAAAACTTTGCAAATAACTGATGATTTTAATAAGTGGGGAGAACTATACAAGATAAAGAACTGAAAATATTTGCATTCCTGTTTTACCATCTCCTCCTTTACTAAAGTGTATTACTAATACTTTGGGTCCTTTATTTATGTGTTGCTGCTTATTTAAGTGGATTTCTACCTTCTTTCACTTTATAAAGTTTAGTTCTAGAAATCATAATCACTTTTTTTGTGTATATATATAAATCAAGTCTGAGTGCTTTACCACCAGTTTCAGACAAGGCTGTGATTAAGAACTTATTTACTGGCTCTGAAAGTGAGCAACATGTAGGACTGATCAGCTCTTTCTTGTCACCTGCTCATTTTTACTCCTTTCTGCTAGTAATCACTTTGGCTAGTTACTCACTCACTACAGCCTATAACTCTGTAATTTCAGTTCCTTTGCAGAAATATCATCATAAGGACCATATCCATGTACTCCTTGCTTTAAGAGGGACTCACTGCCAGTGAAATTTTGTTGATCCTGCATTGTCTAGAACCTCTCCAAGACTAAAATGACACATAGGTTGATCAGGTTTTTAATAATAGAAACATAACTCTAATTCCCTCAAATGTCTTTCTTTCTTTCTTTCTTTCTTGCTTTCTTGCTTTCTTGCTTTCTTGCTTTCTTTCTTGCTTTCTTTCTTTCTTGCTTTCTGTCTGTCTGTCTGTCTGTCTTTGTCTGTCTTTGTCTGTCTTTCTTGCCTTCCTGCCTTCCTGCCCTTCGTATTTTCTCAGGCAATTAGAGTATTTAGGACTAATACTTTTATGCAACTTTATGCTGGACAGAGATGATGTACACATGATTCTCATACCATAAGAGTTTATCTATAATATCCAATGTTTAAAAAAGCCAGAGTTTTTAAGGTACTAGGGCTCTTGATTTCCTTGTGATGAATATAATATTTTCACTGGTAGCTTGCTTAATAGTAAATGTGACAATGCATATTATCACACCAGTAACTTTCATCATGAGAAGCAAAGAACTTGGCGCAAAGATCTTTCAGGGAAAAGCCCAATAATATCGTTTTGGACATGCAGACCTTGGTGTGGATAATTAAATTCTCCTGTAGTGAAACGTGAGGAGCTGCTCTTTTTTTCTTGCCTTTCATAGTAGCTGCACCTCTTCCACTGCTGTGTATTTTGCTTGCACTCTCTTCGTACTCAAGGTGCCATTCTGAGCAGATTCAGTCATCTCTATATTGTACATTGCTTTATTAAAATGACAGCACAATACTGGTTTTTTTAGTGCCTTGTGATCAGGTTCTTTTTTGAGAGACATGTTTTGTCTCACCTCAGTTTTATTTAAGATCATCTTATCCAAGGGCAAGTGTTTGCTTAAACGTGTTGTTTACCTATACTTGTTTTTTTTTAGAAATTATTCTTCATAAAGTGGTTTAATGTGCACATGGAGTCAAGAAATTTGGAACAAAGGACTAACAAATCTTCGATAAACCCGTTTTTTGCGAAGACCTAGTCACTTCAGAAACTGAAATTTTTACAACGCAGTAGGTGTGGACTGGCCTGGTGCCTTTTACTTCAAGCTTCCTAGCTTTTTGCTGTAGATAATTGAATTCAGTTTCTGTACTTTGCCACTTCTGTGGTATCATTTATAAAAGAATTTGTATTGAATTAGGCAGGGCTAGGCTCAGGTTAAGTGGCAAGGTGCAACACCTACTTTAAAAGTATGTTTGCATAACACTATTTGCAGAATAATGAAATGATGTTGGATAAATAATCAGGAGGCATCCCACTTTATGGTAGCTGCACTTGAACACTATGGGGAGCCATTTACAATCCGTAAGTAATTGTTTCTCAGCATTTCCATTAGAAATCACCACATTGAAGTGTTTATATCTCATCATAAAAATGCACAACAGTCTTGAAACACAAGGTCACATCATGAAAGTGAATTTATTTTTACACGGTGGAAGTAGTTTTATAAATCATCTTTCTAACACCTTGCAATGGAAGATTAATTTGAAGACTGATTAGACCAGGCTGGAGATTATTTTTGAGCAAGCAGATTATTTACTTTAAGAAGAGTCAGTAATTTCTTGCTAGTTTTTTACTTTTTGACTCAACTGCGCAAAGAACACATTGTAATTCCTACAGAATTAGCAAAATTGCTCTCAGACATTCAAGTTTAGATCCTCAAAGATGCTAAGGGTATCAGTGGAAGTTACTCACCCAGTTATCTTTGAGGGTATGAATATAATATAACAGAGTAGAATACAGTATATCAGTTGGAAGGGACCTACAATGATCATCTAGTCTAACTGCCTGACCACTTCAGAGCTGACCGAAAGTTAAAGCATGTTATTAAGTGTATTGTCCAAACACCTCTTAAACACTGACAGGCTTAGTGCATCAACCAGGCCCTAATGGTTTTGAGATGCTTCAGAGATAACTATAGATTAGACAGGAAACTAAACACAAAGCTCTTGTGCAGAAAGCAGGAATACATGCACAGTGAGGTTTGCTGCTGTATCCTTAGCTATATGACAATGTAGATATCACAGCTTGTTAAGAGCCCATGTGATATAATTTTAATACATAGACACTGCAAATTGCTTGATTCCTGCAGTGTTCTTTAGAGAACCATTTATCAGACCTGAAGTCTATCACAGCTAGGAATCATAGAATCATAGAATCATAGAATCATAGAATAGTTTGGGTTGGAAGGGACCTTTACAGGTCATCTAGTGCAACTACCCCTGCAATGAGCAGGGACATACGCAACTCGATCAGGTTGCTGAGAGCCCCAGCCCACCTGACCTTGAATGTTTCCAGGGATGGGGCACCCACCACCTATCTGGGCAATCTCTTCCAGTGTTTCACCACCCTCATCACAAAAAATTTCTTCCTTATATCTGGTCTGAATCTACCCTGTTTCAGTTTAAAACCATTACCCCTTGTCCTCTCACAACAGACCCAACCAAAAAGTCTGTCCTCTTTCTTCTTATCAGCCCCCTCTAAGTACTGAAGGGCTGCAATAAGGTCTCCCCAGAGCCTTCTCTTCTTCAGGCTGAACAAACCCAAATCTCTCAGCTTTTCCTCATAGGAGATCTGTTCCAGTCCTCTGATCATTTTTGTGGCCCTTCTCTAACAGGTCCATGTCTTTCTTGTACTGAGGACTGCAGCGCTGGATGCAGTACTCTAAGTGGGCTCTCACCAGAGCAGAGTAGAGGGACAGAATCACCTCCCTCACCCTGCTGGCCACACTGCTTTTGATGCAGCCCAGGATATGGTTGGCCTTCCGGGCTGTGTGGTGGTGCAGTCCCTCTGTTGGGCCACCTGGCAATCTCAGAAAAATCAAACATTGGGTTCTTGCCTTGCTACAGGAGCACCAACTTGGGACGACTTGGCACTTCTCTTGTCTTTGTTACAAGAGCAGTGAGTCAGGACGGTCAGGCACTCCCTAACTGTACCTGGAACTCTTACTGCCTGGATTGTAGCTCTGTCTGGTAGATGCCAGAACTGTACAGTCTTCAAAGCACAGGCATTGTATGATTGCTTCTAATATACTAGAATCACCCAACACAGATTGTGGCCAGAATAGAAAAAAAATGACCCAAGTCAATCATCTCATGACCCTATAAACAGCAGTCCTAAGTGAGGCCCTTTGAGCTCTCCTGGACTGCACTGGGCTGCGACAAGTATCTGGCTCTGAATGGGACGCTTCTCAAAGCTCATGAACTCTCAAGTTTGCAAAGTTCGGAGGACCGTCACCAAAAACTGACAATGGTACCTGGGCTGAAACCCTTCACTCCTTGAGCCTCAACCCTCACCCATTGAGAAATGATGAGGCATTTGAAGGGAGTATTTCACTGGACTGGAGGGGAATTTTTAACAGGTATACTTTTATATTTTTATATATCTTTGTGTCTATGTATGTGTGTGTATTGATTTAGGCACATAGTAGTAAGTATAGTGTAAATGTTGCCATCTAGAATCTATAATTAAGTCATGGTTGTGATTGTAGTAAGTTCTATTGAAATACTTTGTAAATGTTAAATTAGTCAATGATTAAGTGCTGCTAAAAATCTTGTGATGCACCTTAAACTGTGAATAAGCCTTTGACTGCTGCTAGACACAGACTATTCCTTTAAACATAAACGGTTGGTAAAGTCTGGGCCTAAGTTTGGATCCAGCTGCACCTAAGCTCCTCTCTGATAAAGAGTTTAGAAAGCAAGGGGGTACATTCTGAACATTGTGACTCAACGGAAGGGTCTTCCTTACCCTTTTTCCTTCTTCAGTCCCTGTGTAAATCATTCTAACTCTATGCTAACTCAATTTTCTTCTGCAGGTTCCATCCTTGTAGTAAGTAGTAGAGTGAACCTTGCCATCTAACTTTGTTAAGTCACACTTTTATAAATTCCTATTAAAACCACTTTTGCTAATTCCTTTGACAGTGATTCTCTGAGTGGCCTAAACCACTCATTCACAACAGCTGTGAGTGCACATTGCCGGCTCATGTCCAGTCTACAGTTAACCCTGCAATGAAAACTAGCACAATGGGGTTCCGAGGATGAACTTGAAATTTTACAACTATTTGTTTAATGCTAGCATTTTTCATGTTATTAACATGATTTATAATAGTCAATACATTGTGCAGTGGGGAAAAATTCATATGAAAGTACAGTCTGTGCAAGTTAACACAGAGAATGAGCTGTTCAGTTGTAACATATAATGCAAATATTTACCAAGGTGCAGCAATTTAGCTGGGACCTTGCCAGAGGTGTTAGGCAGCTGTGTAACTTAAAACCATTGGTGTATGTAGAAAGATGGTAAATATTTTTTCAAGTATTTATTCTGTTTTAAAGTTTTGTATAACTTTCCAAGGCCTCAGCTTCTGCTAACTGCATGTATTACATTAACGTGTCACTCCACTCTGCTTTGCCTTCTTCAGCTCCCCTTGAATTCCAGCCTTTCTTTCATGTCTTTCTAAGCACTTCAGCTTTTTTCTAAGCACTTCAGCTTTTTTCTAAACAACAGTCATCAGAAATTTCCTTTTACTGCTCTCATTCTAAGGTCTGTCTGCATCATGGACCACTGTAGCTCTAATGGTTGTATACTTAGAGATTGTGTGTCATATCATTAAGAAAAATAAAAGGTTCTGTATAAAATGTACCTTCACGTGATAATACCTATGAGGCAAAGTCTGTTGACTGTTAAGTTACCGATGACCAGCTGTGCAGCACTATATCAACAGAAAAAAGAAAATAAACTACATAAATTAAGAGTTAAATAACTTTTCAAGAACTAGAATATTCAGTAATAAATAATGCTTATTTAGCACATTTTTCTAACTGCACATATTAACTCAGCCACCCAATTATCCTTAAACTGGTTGAAGATATGGACCCAGCCAGCAGCTTGAAGCAAGTACAGACTGGTAAATATTGCAGTGGTGGTGAGATCACAGCCGTTTCATACCAGTATGTTTCTGACTTAGTAGACAGAACCCATAACCCTTCCCTCCAGTGAAAAAATAACATGAATAATAACAAAAGAAGCACTAAAATAATAATAGAAGAAGGATTTTTTTTCATGGCTCTAACCATTCTATCTCAGTGTCACAGCCAAGAGGACATAGGTCTCCAGTCACTTCTTAGACAGAGTGTTTTTGAAACTGTTAAAGTGTTTTGCTTTAATTTTTACTCTGATGAACACCATAAAGAAAATAGGATTTCTGTGGAAAATTTTGGGTTTTTTACTATTTTGTTAATTAAGTTCAGAAGTTCTGAAAGAAAAAAGATTTTTATTGTCTTCATTTTTTGAGAGAATATAACCGCTTTTGATGGAGTTTTCACTTCTTGCCATGTGCTCAACAGCTGTGTAAGCTCAGAGGAGCCAAGTAAGATTTTCTTAGCAGATTTTTGGTGCTGAATGTTGATGTTAAAAAGATACAATGACTACATGAGGATAGGCCCAGAGGTCCCCATTAAAAAAAAGTTCTAGAAATATGCTCCATGGGAAAAGCTGTCTCAGTCACAATGATCTCATGTTCTGCTGCTTTCTGCTGAGGAGAAATTGGTGACTTCTCTGACTTGCTGTTTCTCGTGTATCTCATAAAGGGACCAGCTAAATGAGAAACTCTTATTAAATGAGAAAGTTTAACTTGGAAGGTGGTGTGCCTAAATTACGGACTTCGGAGCAAGAGAATTTACTACTCGGGATCTAGTAAGGAGTATTGGCCCCCTCTTGTGGATAAATGCTTTTGTGTCTCCAACCTTTTAATATTACCATGAATGTTACTGCAAACATATATAACTTTACATCAAACAACATGGATGTCAGCAGAATATCTATACAAAAAGAAGAAAAAAATTTAGGCATAGTATAGTTTGACAAGACCATCCATCAGCAATTTTTGTGTGTATCCAACTAAAACTAACTTACTGCTTGAGTATCTGCTTATGTATATGACTAGAAACACATTTCAGCTGTGTTCTTTTCAGTCTTTTCCTTAAAAAGATCCTGCTGTGCTGCTGGCAGCCTAGACCTGGTGGAATCACTGGTGGTAACTATCCTTTCTGAGTTTTTTTGGAAAAGGATTCTAGGTTTAGGAGAGATGGTATGAAAAATTAAAAGGGAATGTGAATCATGTATTAAAATAATTAGGGTGTTTCTTTTCTGTTTATTATAAAATCTACTGATCAGATGGAACTAAAGTTGAAGTTTAAGGCATATCTGTCAATTACACTAAAGAAAATTTCTTTTAATTAAGAAAACTGTATTGCATTAAAATACACAGTGTAATACCATTTACTGAAAAGGTATATAATCTAAGATTCAGAGGAGTTAAACTAAATATATATTACAGTTTTGCTGGCTCAAATCAGTAAAACAGAAAAATTCCATTGCCAGCTCATTCCAACAAGGACATAGTAATTTAAGAGAATGTAAGGACTTTTATATGTTCACCTTGGTTGGATTAATACTTGGAAATACAAATTGTGGTGCTCTGTCTGACAGCCATCTGATATAATGAAGTAGTAAGGATTTTTGACACTGAAAAACTGTGTTTTGGACCTCATATTTTACAATTAAAGAATGTAAACTGCAAGTATCATGCTAACAGTTTATTTTGGGAGGATACCAATGTTAACTTATTGCATTGCGTAATTAGTCATATTTCGCTGAGATGCAGTCTTGCAAACTCAGTTGAACTGCAGTGAACATTTTATAAAGAAGCGTAATACAAAATGTAGTCCAACAGATGATTTTATATTAAATAAATGGACTTGATTAGCTCCTACCCTGAATGTTTTCTCTATTATGTATTTACAGAAATACACCCCTACTCAGTAATTTGTGAGCTGAACAACTTTTTTAGCCTCTTTTTGTATGACAAGGCCATCATGATGGTGATCGTTACAGAGACGTCTGCTTTGTGTTTCTTTCAGGTTTAATCAATCTATTCTAATTATCAGCAATTAGAATTATGCAGTGTATGCTAAACTTAGTTTCACTGGAGCCTTACACAATATATTACTGTTCTTTTGTAAACAATATGACTGAGATGATTGGCAAATTATATTTGCTTTTGTAATGCTGGTTTCATATTGACAGCTCACAGCCATTCTGAGATCCACTAGTGGAGTCAGATTTTTTTTCTCCTTTACAGTGCTTCAACTAAGTTTCAAGGTTATAGGAGAGTTTTTGTTATTAATGCCCAAGTATCCAGCCATGTATTTCAGTTCATACTTTATATTTTTGTCCTCTTATCTCCAGCTCTAAACCAGCACAAATCAAATGCATACTTCACTCAAATTTGGGAAGTTTTAAAGATGTGTTTTGGAACAAGTAACTTCCCTGTGACTGATACTTTCTTTTATAGCATGATCTATTCTTATTTCTCTTGAACGAGTTTCCTACCAAACTTAGCATTCACCTGCTAATCTCTATTTTCCATACTTAATTTATAATGTCTTCTTATTCTAATTATATTACTAATATTATGGATACAGAATCTTACTTCCATAGACCTATACACTGCATGACGAGAAAAGTTCCTCTGAGACATACACATGCAAAACCCCTTTGAACAGCAAGAGACATTTCATAAGCAGAGCAGAAAAGAAAATGTAGTCCAGTTAAGATTAGAAGAGAAGACTGATAAGGATTATATGATAGATCAATAATGTGATAAGGATTTCTGTTTTATTTTGTTTGCAAACATATTGTCCATCAAAGAACATCTCTGTTTATAGTGAAACGCAGATAATTTGGTACATGTGCACACAGGCATATACTTCCCTGTTGTAAACATGCATTCTGATCACATATTAGGAATGACCTAAACATTCTGTTGGATATAGAGTAAGATTTCCAAAGTGTCACAAGTCTCTTTTCCCTGTTGATCTTCAGCTTTTTTCCTTTTTATTTTTTTTTTGACCCAATACTAGAAAAAATATTTAGGCAAATATCTAGCATTATGAAGTGTGGTAAATGAAATTGCAGAGTTAAATAGTATCTATACACATGTGTAAGCCCGAGTTCTTCATTTGTTTTGGAAAGACTAGCACTTAAGAAGAATAGCCACTGATGAGATTTTTTGCTTTTCATTCAGCTGTTACGTGTATTTCTACATTTTTAGAGTATATTTCCACAGCTACAACCTGGAAGGAGAAGAACACTTCCAGAAGAACATATAAGGCATTGCGTGTATCGTTCATCCCTTCTTGCAGAAAGGGTCCCAGAAAGTCCTTCTAGTGGGCAAAGAGTAAAGCTGCTAGACCGTTGCTGGATTTGTCCTAAGAAATTACACAGACAAGAAACAAAACCCCTAAATCCACAGAAAACTATAAGTGAAGCAGAGCAGGTAATTGGACATATTTTTATGTATTTCAGTGGGTTGGCCCTGGTTGGATGCCAGGTGCCCACCAAAGCCACTCTATCACCTCCCTTCTCAGCTGGACAGGAGAGAAGAAATAAAATGAAAGGCTCATGGGTCGAAATAAGGATAGGGAGATCTCTTGCCAGTTACCATCATGGGTAAAACAGACTCTACTTGGGGAAAATTAATTTAATTTATTACAAATCAAATCAGAGTAAGATAATGAGAAAATAAAACCTAAATCTTAAACCACCTTTCTCCACGCCCCTCTTCTTCCTGGGCTCAACTTTACTCCCGATTTCTCTAGTTCCTCTCCCTGAGTGGCACAGGGGGATAGGGCATGGGGGTTGCAGTCATTTCATCACACATCATCTCTGCCACTCCATCCTCCTCAGGAAAAGGACTCCTTACACTCTTCCCCTGCTCCAGCGTGGGTCCCTTCCACAGGGTTCAGTCCTTCAGGAACAGACTGCTCCAGTGTGGGTTCCCCATGAGTCCACAGGTCCTTCCAGGAGCTTGCTGCAGCTGGACTTCCCATGGGGTCACAAGCCTCCTTCAGGTGTGTCCACCTACTCTGGTGTGGGGTCTTCCACGGGCTGCAGGTGAAGATCTGCTCCACTGTGGATCTCCATGGGCTTCAAGGGCACAGCTTGCCTCACCATGGTCTTCTCCACAAGCTGCAGGGGAATCTCTGCACCAGCATCTCGAGCACCTCCTCCCTCTCTTTCTTTACTGACCTTGGTGTCTGTAGGGTTGTTTCTTTCACATATTCTCATTCTTCTTTCCTGCTGCAAATGCCATTACACAGTCTTTTTTTTTTTCCTCCTTAAATATTTTAACCCACAGGCGCTACCACCATTGCTGATTGGCTCAGTCTTGGCCAGCAACGAGTCCATCTTGGGGCCAGGTGGCATCGGCTCTATGGGACACAGGTGAAGCTTCTAGCAGCTTCTCATAGAAGCCAACCCTGTAGCCCCCCTGCTACCAAAACCTATCCACACAAACCCAGTATATGTATTTACATCATTAAAAACCAGCTTTTAACTATTACTCCTCATCTAAGTATAGGAAAGAGAAAATATAGAAATATAGAAAAGGAAACATTTTAGGATTAACAAATAATTGTGATAGTTAAAAAGCCCTTGCTGTGAGAGAGAACATATTCTGCTTAAGCATGCATGAAGTAAATTTTTTTTGTTTATTTTGCTTTCACTTCACATAGGAAGAATATTTTACTGAAGAAAGCTTAAAGAATTGATACAAACTACTTTTTAAAAATTCCCTGAATCATCAAGAGGACTGGTGTGTTTGCATTGTCTGAATGATACCATTGCCATTATGTACTTTGAGAGTTATGACTCCAGCCATGAAAGACAACTGCTTTTGCTCATCTAGTCATCTGCTGGAAGGTAGCTGCTCTATTTTACAAGGCAAAATTTATACAGAATCTAAATGGTGTTATTGGATGCAATAGTCTATCTGTGCAAAGCCATTCGTAAGTCTGTGATTTAGAACTTGAGGACAGTTATGGTCAGGGAAAAAGTTCTTCTAGGTCTACAACTGTCTGATAAGAAATAGGTAGAAAAGAACTGTGGGAACAGGGCTACCAAAACCATCTCTCGATCTGCAGTTCAGTGCTTCACTGAGACAGAGGTTATGTTTTTATGTTTAATAGCTCTTGACAGGCACATTATTGACCTAACACAGTTTGTAGTCATATTTTCTGCTTTGTTCTCTACTAGTCTTCCTAACATTCATACTGCCTTTCTGATTTGTCACGGAGAATTGAACTGATGTTCTTGTAGAGCCATAATAATTTTAAGGTCTCTTACCTGATTGGCAATAACTTGTTCAGAGATCATCTTTGAGATTATACAGTTAGGGCATTTTTTCCCATGCATCACACATTTTTATAAATTGAATACCATCTGCCATTTTATGATCCATACATTCAGCATTGCACGTTCTTTCTGCAGATCTTCATGGTCAGCTTTTTATATAACATACAGGTGTATTTTTTCCATTCATCTTTAAACTAGAATCAGTGTGAAAATGAATCCTGATATCATATCTTATCACTGAAAAATTTTGATGAATTTTGGAGTAAAAAAGAGAACAAGTACGTGTTTGGCCTGTAACAGTTTGCTGGCTAGAGGCAGCGTCTCACATAGATGAAATGATGACATTGAGCTTTAGATTTGGTGTCAGTCCCACATCAAAATTTTAAAAGAAAAATTGTTCCTTCTGTTCTTTGACAACATAAGAGATTTGATGATTTTAAGGTAATTATAGTAGGAAGAACAGTACAGCAGTAAATGACTGTATTTTGAACTTAGAAGAGACTATTGAAAACAAACATTGAGAGGAAAGAAATCAAAACAAAATCCAGATTAAACCCCACGCCCCACACCCCAAAATAGGAAAAAGCGAGCTTTTAGGTGTTCAATGAAGCTCCTAGTCACTCTGCATAGGAACCTACTGTGAGCCTAGAGCATTACTCTCCTCTAAGTTCTTTTTGGTTGCACGTGATTTTTTGCATACAGGCACTTCCCATTTTTCAGCTGAAGTTATATTTCTGAAGAAGACTGAAATGTTGACTGGTTTTAATTTAACTTTTTTTCTATGGAAAATTTTGCATTTGTTAGAAAGCCTGAGGTGTCCAGTCCCTAGCATATTTGGAAAGTGTTGCTGTAGGTCTATAGGAGTCTTATGGCTACATTTTTCTATGTGGCTCATCCTTTTCTTTATTGTCAAGGACTCCTAGAATTCACAACCTCCCTCACAGAGGTGGAGACATAGTTCATTTAAATTCATTCTTTTTGTCACATTTGCTACGATGGTGCTAATTCACTATGGAACCAAGTGAAATTAAGTGAAAACAGAAAAACAGAAACCACAAATACATAGTGTTAAAAAATTATTTAATTTCTTGTTTCATTTCTCTCTTCTTTCACTCCATTGTCTTTCACAAATCAAATTAATTTCTAACTGCAGACACATTTTTAACCCCTCTCAGATTTTCTAAGCTTTCAGAAATATTGCCATGTCTTTGGTTGAGTTAAATGTGCAGTAACTAATACAAACTGAGGCTAGACCTGTATCAATGATTTTCCATCTCTCTCCTTCCTCCAAATATCTGAGAGAAACTTTGCATGTAGTATCAACAGTGAAAAAAGCCAATCCATGAATATCTAGACCGGTCTGAAGACAGTATTGTACTATTTTTGTTTTAGATTAATTACATCTAAAATAAGAGTTGGAAGACCTGTGATGCTGTTTCCAAGAATGGAACAGAGATTCTCTCCAGAGTATACGGGAAAACAAAAGAAATGGGTATAATGTTGAATAACGAAATTAAAACTGTAAACCAATTATTTCAAGTACTCCTGCACACTACTATTGTTTGGAGTTACCTTATATGACAGCAATGTTACAAAAGTACTCCAAAATCTTCCACACAGATGGATAATTTGTGTCTATCCAAAGGTATGTTATTTACTTTCATTGTATTCTGACAGCTATTCATATGATTATGCATTATGATTATTCAGTATCTCAAAGCTGTTATCAGCCACTGCAGTTTACCCAGAATCATTGCTTTCTGGTCTCTTGCCTGTAGTTCTCTTTTCCCCAAACAATAAACGCATCCAAACAAATCTGTTATATTCCTTGACATTTTGTTTTCTGGCAGAGCTACTGAGTTATTTAAAAAAACATATAGAGCCCTGAATGATAAAAATAAATGGGATGTAAAAATAAGAATGAATGGTAAAAGTTTCTTTTACAAACAAGGTGAATTTGAAAATTTTAGGGAAAAATATGCCTCGTTTACCTAGCAGTCTTCAAACATGGTGCATTTTCCCCTCTTGGTAAGCATCCTGAAGGGTATCCAAGGAAATGCTACCATAGTATTTTCTGTGCTATGATCCTGAGCAATTGAATTGTGAACCAATCACATCTCAGTGGACTGGTTTCCAGTGGGGAAAATTGCTTTGAATGACAATCCAGCCAAAGTCAGGGATGGGGATGTGAATTGCCCCCTATCCTATTGCTATGAGACATGCAGTAATGTCGGTTATACTATTTTCAATAAGTAACTGAGTATCTTTTGTAGTACAAGCAGACTGCTTGTCATTTTTTTCTGTAACGAAGACGTAGCCTTCTGCAGTGCAATGGATTACACTGGTATGTCTTAAGCAAGGCACAGAGAAAGTAGGTAAAAAAAAGTTATTACCTATGTCTTGCTTTACAAGTAGTAGAGGTCATTCTGCTGAACAGAATACATGAATTTTTCACATATTAGTCTAAGCTATTAAAACAAAAACCTTATTTCTAGTGGATGAACTCAAAAGTATTGCTAAGTTTGAAAATGGCCTTATTTCCTTATTTTGAAATGAAATCAGTACTCAACCAGTGTCTACTTAATGAGATGGTCCAGATTCAACCTCAAGGTTAGGGAACATCCACAGTGCTGTTTGCAAGAGGCTGGGAGGGTATACCAGAGAAAAGATCTATACGTTCCTGGTTTCCTATATGTTTTTTCTCTAAGCAGCTGTTACTGGACACCACTCAAGAAAGATGCAGGACAAGAAGAATCTTTAGTCTGACCCCATGCTTGTCTTCTTATTTTATCTGTTGTATGCTGTTAAGTAACCGTCGTAGTAAAAAGTGTGTCTGGAACAGCAGAGCTCATTTATTTTCTCTCACTGCAGGGGTGCTGACAGAATGGCTATCTCCTCCTCATAAATTAGACAGCAGCAAAGGATTATAGTATGCTTTGAGAGAGCGAAAATACTGTCAGCAGATCGACTGTGTCTCAAAAAGATACCATAAAGGACCTAGATTACTAAATATAGAAAAGCACACTGTTGTTATCCAGTGTAGCAGATGTAATGTATGTCACTGGCATCAGAGAAAGTAAAATAATTAGCTGATATTTTTAATCTCCTTGAAATATCAGTTATTGAAATACATGTTTCCATATCAGTTAACCTTTGGACATTTCTGATGCTGATTCTATAAGGGTATCCAAGTGAAAATAAGAATGTGTGAGAGTATTCATTCTAGTATGCAGTATAAAAAGTCTATGAATGCTAGGTATTGGAATTTTATGAATTTTTGAATTAATTTAGCTTATAAGTAAGGTCTGATGTAGCTTAAATTTAAGACAAAAGAGAAATATATTTCATACACAACAGCTAATGTACTTTTCACTTGAGGAACTTATTGCTTTCCAGCTTTCAAAACCTACACTCTTGCACACACTTCTACCTACAGGATTAAGGAACAACTCAACATTTTACTTCAGCCAACTTCAGATACTGTAGAATTTCTATAGATACATTTTTTTTTCACACTGTGGATAAAATTGGTAACAAAACATTTAAAGAGTCAAAATCTGCATCTCAAGTGCATATGAGTTCACTGGATATTTTGACTGAAGAAGAATTGAGCCACGAAAAAATAATGGTCATTTACTACATTTTGCCTTCAATATGAATTGCAAGCACTCACAAAGTTGCTCTGGTCAGAAAGGTTGCTTGGAAAGACTGCGCTTCTGCACGCCCGTCAGTGCGGCACTCCCTCAGCCCTACACTCCCTGGGTTTCTGAAAGGACCTGGCTCACAGGGAGCACACTCAGGACTAATCAAGTGAGTTTTCACCTCAGACTTTGTAAGCTTTTGCATCACTCATGTACTCTTCTGTTTGCTTTGATACTCTGCAGAGCCTTGTAAAGCTCAGGTTATTCTTGCAGAGCCTCAGGAAGTGATGACCTCTTTTATATTCTGGCGTTGTTCAACATTTTCCTTGCTATTATTTCAGCTCAGTAGTGGTATTCAGCTGTTGTCACAGTCCTGCCTTATTCTCTAGAGTGTTTCCACCTATACACTACTCTAGTGTACCTTCAAAAAGTGAGTTCTAGAAGCTGCTCTTTCAGACTCATCAGGATTTTAACTTCTCCAGAATATATATCCATTTGAAACTCACGTTCCTCTGTCTGAATTCTATTCCTATCTACTAAGCAGTGACAGTTTATTGAAATGCTCATGCCCTCTCTCAATAAATGCACACACATACAATTATTATTTACTAAAAAGCCCCAATATTTCTTTCGATTTTTTTCTGCTCCTGCTCAGAGCCACTTGACATCACTCTACTGATTCCTTCTCTAAATCCTTTATATAATTTAAAGAAGAAAACTCAAATATCTTGCTTCATATTTCTCTTGCAAATTATTTGTTTTCATTCCCATATCTGCCATAACTTGCTTTACACTAAGGTACTTAAAAGAAACAAATATGTTTTGGAATTGAAATTGAGGATCAACCTGTTTGCGAAGTTGGAAGAGTTCGTGCGTGCTATAGCAATAAAGAAAACTGTTAGAAACTGTCATTAATGAAATTAATCCTGAAAAATATCAGATTTGCATTTCATTTCACTGTATTAATGAACAGGTCTCCATTTACAATGGCATTTAAGTAGTTAAAGGACAGATACTTTTATTTTACATTGTATTTAATGCATGCTTACTTGGGTATAGTTAAATCTGTAAGTTGTGCTGATTTGTACCAACCAAGCTTTTCTATGAGTTTCATTTTATCAGCTGAGTGCTTCAATTCAATTGGAATGTTTCTACTAAGTCCAGTGGGTTCACTGTACTCCCTTTCTTCGAAGCTAAGATATTTGCATTTAAGATATAAGCTCTTTTCTCAATAGGTCTTTAAAGTTTTGGAACTTAACAAGAAGAAAGTAATGCCCCCATTGGGAAACTAAAAATAGGCATTTTCAAGCACTAAAAATGTGGTTTATCTTGCATTTAACATTTCAGAAAGCTCTTACCCATTGCAATATCAGGCAATAGCAAACAAATGGATGGAGCCAGACTGTGACTTACATAGAAGAGACTTGTCTTTTAGCCTGTTTTTCTCTCTTTTTTTCCATTCTGCTGATCATTCAGTGATTTTTTGTATTTGTTTTTTCAAATGAGTGTAGTTCCCCTTCATTTATTCACTAGTCTTAGTTATCTACTTAGGACCAGAAGTTCTCATTCAACTTTAGTATTTGGAGGCTGAAAAAGAATTAACAATTGGAGTACAGATTTGTTTAGCATAATTGTTCGTAGGTCAGAGGTAGAAGGGAACAGAGCAGGTAAGGAATGTGGCTACCCTGGAGCTTTGTAACGCAGAAAGGATGACCACTACTAGTGTGTAAAGGTCTTGTGACTGATGTTTTTCATAGAAAAATCCAGTGGAGGCAGACAAATATGGAAAAACACTGAGATTTGTTCTCAAGTTTTTCAGCAAGTAGAAGTTTGTTTTCCATGAAACAAGATGTCTTCTACAGGAAGAGAGAGATAAAAGGCATGCGCCCTTTCTAACACCGCAAGGGGAGAGAGGTACCCTGTTGCAAGTTTTCTTTCTGGAGAGACTCCTCCAGAGAGACAATGACGGGTGATGACTGTAGATCCTCCCTTCTGCCTCCCCAGCTCCATACCCAGGTGTGTCTATGCACACATGTACATGCACATGTAGACCCACTCTCAGTAAGACTTGCAGCTTGCCAGTCTGAGATATATTTCCTTCATTCTCTATTTATTATCTTCATCTACCCTCCTTTTCTTCTAGGAGAGACTGTGGAATAACTAATCCTGAAGATTTTCAAAACTTCTCTTGACAAGGCTTTGATCAAACTGATCTGATATCAAAGTTAGTTCTGGTTTCAACAAAGAGTTGGACTTGATGACCTCCAGAGATCCCTTCCAACCTAAATTATTCTATGATTCTTACGTCTGAGATGCGTTTTCTCTTATGTAAAATGACACGTCACTTCACTATGGTTCTACATGATATAACAATCATCTGCTGGCCTTCTCCTGCAGTCTTCCTTTGTGGGAACTGGTTTTCATTTCTGAATATGGGCACAAGCTGGAATAGTTGTCTTGCAGAAAAGGAAATTAAGCAAGTATCTTTGGTGCAAGAGATCAGCTTCAATCACTGTTCACTGTCCGTTCAAAATATGAAGAACACTGGAATGGTATAGAAAAGAATATGACCAGACAGAGAACTCATCCTTAGACCATTTTTCTTCTGTGTATTGTACATGTTCCTTTTTGTATCTTACTGTCCCCTGTTCTTGGGACACTTGGTTCATTGTGACCTTGATATTCATTCAGTTAGAAATACAAAGACATTTAAGTGTGTTTCTCAGATACAGGGTCATTATATACAAGAGACAGTAGGGAACAACCTTTCGTCAGCAGTCATGGAAGAAAACGAATAGCTATCTAGTTTTAAGGTGGAATAGCATCATAGATGTCACTGCCTTAGTGGGAGAGCGGGCTTGGTATTCAAAGTTGCGGCTTAGGCTTTCTCTAAAAAGACAATGAGGGTTTTGAAACTAATGGAAATTGCATTAATCCATGATGAAGATTTTCACTTCTCAGGTAGAATCCTTACCGCATGTCTCCCTGTGGTTTCACCCCCGCTGGGTGGGCCCCCGCTGCCGCACTCTGCCGTTGCCATCTGGTGCTAGCTGCAGGGCGCGGGGCTGCCGTGGGGGCCGAGAGAACAGCCACTCTGGCTGTTCACTGCTGTGAGGGCTTTCTTATCGCCTCAGTTTTAACCTTGCAATTAACCTTATGGAAACTTGCCTTTTACAAAGACAAAACTCTGTCAAGGAGTACATGTGTGCATGGGAGGGGTCAGGGACAAGGGATGGGGGCAGGGTGGGGGGGAGAAAAACAGGCAGTAAACAAGGCTGCAGGCAGTAACCAGACCAAAAAATACACTGATTCCAGTTGCAGCTACCTTGCTGCTTAAAGAATCAGAACAAGTGCAGTGGAGTGGCTGTCTGAACCAGAATAAATACAGCAAGGGATGTAAGTGGAAAGTATCGTCACCTTGAGGGGAACAGCAAAGGCATGCAGAGAGAAAAGATGAGGGAGAAGTGTTTGTGCACTCATAGAGGGGTTTGTGATTTAACTGGCAGCTTAATATTGGCTAAATAATACACATAATTCATATTTTCCACTTAGTGTTTTAATAAATAAATATGCACACATTGACACAACTAAAATTAACTGAAGTCATTAAAGGATGTTCAATGAAGCAGCCTCACACCTGCAAAATGACTATAGTCCCTGAAAAAGTCATGCACATGAGACACCTTTCAAAATAACTGTATGGTGCATAGTAAGGGTCTCCTGATGCATGCTGCATATCAACATAAATGTATAATAAGACATTATACTTAATTACAATAAATATTAAAAAAAGACTTTGAATTGTGATGACAAAATACAAACACACAATTATTTTCCCCTTCCTCAAAAACCTGAAAAGAGCATTAAAAAGAAAATGGCTATGCCTTTGTGTATACATTCTTGCTTGAAATATAATTTCAAAAGACTTTATTCTTCCCCAAAATTAACAGTATAGTTTTGAAAAAGCAATCTTTCAACATACACACACCTGTACAATCCCCCTTGGCAATTTGCTGTTAATTAAGATTACTACTTAAACATTAACAGTGTTTATTATGAGCTGTCTTTTCTTAAAAAATTAAGAAAAATATTGATTTTTAATAGAAATTTTTTCTTGAGTTGCAAATTAAAACTACATCTGTATTTTTAGATATTTAGATCTAGAAATATGCTTATAATTACTTCTTATACTGAAACTAAAATTATATGCAGACAAAGCAACACATGGCACCCTAAGCAGTCTCAGAATATTCAGAAATTTGTTATTTCCCTCCACAGACAGGCATCAGGCAGGCACATGCACATCATAGATAGATACTTGTTTAAAGTGAAAATTAAAGTTCTCAGGAAATACATGAAAAGCCTATATTGGAAAAACCAATATTTTTCTCAGAGTGTAATTACACAGTGCCAAAAATATATCCTTGTCAATCATTCCATTAGACAGGACTTTAAAATACCAGTTTGAGGTTATAAATATAAAGCTTATTCCTTCAAATAAATAGAAGATTATACTTCAATATTGCCTTACTGATATTTGGGTCTACCAAACTGAAATTGATTTCAAATGGACAAAATGTACCTACTGACCTATAAACTCTGTATGAAGTGTAGCAGTATCCACAGACAAATTCAAGAAATAAAGATATTTTTTCCTTAGAAGTTTTAAGAATTACTCTTGTGGTGTTTGACTATCTTCTTCCTGCTTCACATGTCTTGGGAATATGTCAACAAATAACTATGTATTTGATATGATTTTCTTACTTGTGCCATTTTTCAGAAGATGTGATGTATTGTGTATCTGCTTTTTGTGTCACAGAAATGGGTCATAATTGTTTTAGGCTTTCCCCTGTAAGGGCAATTGTTGTTTTATCCAACCCAGATTGCAGATCTCAATAGAAGCTATAAAACATCCAAAAATATAAGCTTTCTTATACTGAAAATGGTCATGATTCAAAATGATGGGAGCCAAAGAAGGCACCAGGTCTCACCAGGAACAGCCAGCAGTTCTGTAGAACAATGAAAAATCTAATAACAACGTTGACTATGGAAAGCTGTTAGCATGCAAGGGCTCAATCATCTTTTTTCATCCTCTGAGGCCGTGTTTGTATTAACAGCCTTGATGCAACTGATTTGATATATAACAAGAGTCTGGAAAACACAGGTTGCAAAGTAACAGATATCCACGTCCGCTATTTGTGTGAGAGGCATTGTTTACAGAGACAGTTACAGCTTCTGAGACCACCTGAGATCTGTTGTTGTTGTATTACTGTTCCTCCTTTTGACCCTTTTTATCCTTCATGCACAGAAGATAAGTTTTCTTGGTTGAGAGCTAACCAGAATTATCAGAGAATAAATATGACTCAGGTTTGAGAAGCACATGAAAGCCAAGCCATGTCTAGCTGAGAAAAATTTAATTCATCATGGAAACAAGTCTGATCACCTTCTGCATTTACTTTAGCAGTAAATAACAATTCAAACAAAACCTCCTAACTGCTGCCCCAGTGTTAGCAAAGTTAGTTTTCCTGCAGACGTCGGCACCAATCACTTCTTAAAAGCCAGGGTAGCAATCAAATCCCCATGACTCTGCTCCTACCAACTGTTAGCATTCAAAATCACCAGCTGAACCATAAATAACTTCAGCTTTCTGTGTTGAACAATATTGTCATAAAAGTCTTGAGAATTAATTTGTAATTAGCAAAGAGTTTCAACAGACATAATGAAAAGGTCATATTAATAATTTTCTTATAATCTATGTTAGAACAATCAAAAGGTAAAGACAGCATCACAATGATGATGTCAGCTATGTAGCACGCAGTTTAGATGGGAATGTGATTCTCAATAGCCCAAATAGTAAAGAAAAGGAAGGAGCATAAAAATGAAGATGCTTCTATAGTCTTAAAAATTGACTGGTACTACTCAATGGGAGTGAGTAAAGGTGCCAGAACCTGCCTGGAGCTAGAATCCTATATGACTGTATTTTTTTTTTAAATTAAATGTTTCTGTGCCTATCTGCTCACATTAATAACAATTCTATGGACTGCTGAAGGCACTATACAAAACAGAGAGAATAAAGCTTGAAAACACATCTTCCTCAGAGACCCATTCTCTCTAGACCCAATACTAAGTCATTGCAATGGCATTTGGAATCTGGCCACAATTTTGAGAAGGGTTGTTTTGGTCTCATTTTGAGGACTTGTTTAGACCAGGCAGAGTGCAGACAGCACATCCTTGTTCTTGATCCAAAGTTAGAGTTCACTGAAACGTCTCCCTTTTATAGGAGCTAGTGGTTTTACTTCTCAGAATTTTATATTACTGCTCAGAAGAGTGTGAGTAGTCTAGTTTGGATGATGGCTGCCAGAGAAATTTTTCTTCTGCCTCCAACTCAATGCATAATGCATTGTTGCCCTAACCCTGTTGACACTGGGTACCTGTGTTTCTTTTTTCTGTCTCACCTGTTTTCAAAAGATTGTCAACATAACGTGGTGCAGTTTCTTTTCAGTTAATGTTGCCTTCAAAGAAGTTAAGGTAATGCTGAACAGATCAAGTTTACATATAGCCTTCCGAAATAATAAAGAATTTTTACTCCTGGCACAGATGTCACAGATGTCACAGATGAAAGCTGGTGGTAACCTCATCTATGGAGATTATTTCAGGTATCTCAGAGAACAGTTATTCATTGATGAAGACATGGAACAGACACTTTTATATGGTTTTCCATGTTGCGTGGTTTCTTGATTAATTTTGAATCAATCTGAAAAGACAGTGCAAACCTCAAGCTTGTTTGCTTTAGTCTGAACAGGCAGAGGATACTGAATATTTTGGACTATGTCAGCTTGGAAAAACACTGAAAAGAAATCATCATTTTACTCTTCAGAACATTTTTTTTTGCATGTACTTGCGTCTCTTCCTGTTCTTTTTTTTTTTTCTTTCTAGAAATCATTTTACTCACAAGAATACTTTGAAACCGCAAGTTTTATGTATGTATTTCAAAAAGGTTACAGACTTTTGAACCGCAATTGTATGCACACGTAGACACCTCAGAGTCAGATGTAGGTCTTCTGCTGTATGTCTTGCTGCACAACAGGTCTGGGGCCTGTTTGGGATTCTCTTGGCACTAGAATTTTAATAGTTGTGCTCACCCACATAGGGAGCAGCCAGATTTTTAACCAAGGCATTTAAATGTATAATTTTTCCAACTAATTGCTTATGAATGAGTTACAGATCAAGAATAATTCACAAACCATATTCCACAGATAATGATAAATTCTAGAAAATTGCAGTCAAACCACATATAATTCCTGAATGGAAAAAGAACCGAAACAAATCAGTGAACCAATTTGTTATGATTACGTTCTCCTCTTTCTGACACATCTGAAATCTGTTATTGAATGTTATTATGCAACATTCAGATGCATCTGCACTGAAGACTGCATCCAGTATTTGAAAGATATCTTTAGTAATGGTTGCACTTAACATCCATATTCTACACTGCTGGAGGATTTAATATAGTGCAGAAAACTGTGGTCCTAGGCATCGTGAAGATAATTGCTTAACTCTTCTGCTTCTTGAAGTTATCTACACTGGCAAGGAAACAAGATAATTATCTGATCTGTACGACAGAAAGTTCAGGATCTAGTCCACTGTCTTATCTCTCACAGTAGCAGACTACCTTTCAGCAGCTTCAGTTTGCTAGTCAGGCTTAAAATATGTAACATTACCACAGCATTGTTTCTGAATGAAATGACTTTCAGTAAAATTAGGGAAAGGCTTACAGACGAATTTCAAACAATCATGCTAAACTGAAGCAAGACTCCTTTTCTTTCTAAAAGTTCCCAATAGACAGAATAACCTTTGAATTCCATGGTCATCTCACAGACCTTTGCATAGTAAGACATTTTTCACACAAGATGTCTGGCTATTTGGATACAATTCAAAAAGAAGGTTACGCTTCAAAGAGCAGGAAAGCTGACTTAAGCTTTAGAGTAAATACCAAAACCTCTTATCTTTCCATATTTGTCTTATGTTATAATCCCTGCAAAAGTGGCCTCCAAAATAATAGGAAAAATATTCTTAAGATTGGCCTGACAGACTAACAAAGGCATTACACATAAATGCTCGTTAGTGGACAATTATGGGGGGTTTAAGCTTTAGAAATGCTAAACGCTCATTTATATTAAAATGTACATGAATTTCCATTGGGAATGTTTCTTGACACATAAAAGTCCTGTTTCTGGGGACTGATTTACTCTCTAGCGTACATGAAGAAGAAAGTCCCCCCTGGGTACTACCAAGGCAAGGACAGAGAGTTCCTGTGTCCAAAAATAGTTTTTTTTTTTCTGTTTTTTGTGTTAAATACTGTTTTTATGGCAAAACCTGTACTTGAAGGATGCATAACTCTAAACGGGCTGATCTTCCTTCCAAATCTTGTCTTGCCACAGAAATGACCAGTGAGAAATCTTTGAATGCAGTACTAGGGAGAATATTTTTCTTACTGGCTCTATAGTTTGGTTATAGATGTGATGGCTTATACACTGTGATTAAACGCTAGCTTTTTTTGTTTCCTATTGCCTGAATTAGTTTAGTTTCCACATTAGAACACTAATAAACACAAAATAAATTTTTATTTTCCTAACATAATCTATACTTTATTTTAAAGGAAACATTTGAAAGTGATTCAGTTTTGGATATTCCTCCCTTGAAAAACATACTCTTAAAATATCAGTTATAGAAGCTCACTTGAACTTCATCTGATTCCCATGCTAATTTCCATAACAGAACAGTGTGTCACTGGTTCATAAACAACTGCTGCTTTTATACAGCATAACTAAATATAAGTATATAAATATAAATATAAATATAAATATGAGGTATTGTCCAAACAGACATCTCTCCCTTAGTAACTTCCCTCTAAACCCTAGAATTATGCTGCCTTGAAGCTGACCTGTGAGTCAGCAGAGAAGCCCTGTTGAGAAAGCGAGGTGTGTGCTCCCTCTTCCCAGCATTATTATTATTATTATTATGCCTCTCTCTGCAAGTAGAGTGCAGACAATTTAGCCAGCGAAGAACTGAGTTGGTGATATAAATGAACTTAAGTGGATGTAACTATTATGTTGCCATAGTTGTGTATTTAGTTGTATTTAGGAAAATTTTAATGCAACAATGCTTAGATAAAATTTTGTCCTGATCATAGCAGATGTAATTCGCCATAGCTCTGGAAATAGATGTAGTAAGTATTCTTAAACCAGTCATATCCTTTATGATCATTATTATTTCAAATGCAAAAAATGTAACCATTCTATACTTACAATAGGTATTAAATACAAGCTGTACATCAATTTTCATGTGCTAGGATACACTTCACAAAATGCCAACAGAAACTATGGAAAAAGAACACAGGAAAGATCATAAAGCTGACCCTTTTTTCTGCACATTACTACTCATCCATCACTTATTTAACAATTAATACTAATATTTTTCTAGTAATTTTTTACTTTCTTTCTTTTTAGATTAGTATCTGCAATTATATAAGAAATACATTTTCCTGTGATGTTTTCGTAACTAACATCTTACTAATATACCACAGAGAGGTGCTCTAAACCCACAGTAGCTGTTGAGAACAACTCTGCCGAGAACAGATAGAACTGTTGTAAACTCATCTCAAGGTAGGGGTTTCTGATTTTAGTACACTGTTTTTTTGAAAAAAAAATTTCTCATAGCAGTCATTGCGATAAAACTTGTGTCCAGTAGTCAGAACTTAAAATAATGAAATTCATAGCTGTCACCACATTAACAAGTCAGGTGAGATTTATTTCATGGAATAGATTCAGGCAGAATACCTAGCTATCCATCATATCTTTTTTCATAAATCATCTATTCAGTTGAATAAAAGGTCTTTTTCCCTGCAGTAATAAGTATGTGCAAGTGAATTGTTTGGCACTATTTTAGAGGTTTCTGTTCTGACAACTGTGGTGTATGTGTCTAAAATACCATTTTTGTGAATTATTCTGTTGACTACAGCTGGTTTATTTGCACAAGTAAAGATGAGCATATGTACAAGTCTTCACATAATCAGAGCTGAAGAAAGAAATTTCCCTTGAGATATAATTTTTAAATATTCCTTTAATCCAATTGAAATTAGTTTTGTAATCCCAGGTTAGTTTTAACAATTTTCCTGAATCTCAGCACCGTGCTGATTGTCAGAAAGGACAAGTGTGGCTGAGGCACAGAACTCTGAACACTGTTTTATTCCTTGTCTGCATTATTTCATACTAAAACAGATGGGAATGAAACTTAATTGCAGTCTCTGCAAGAAGTGTATAGCTTTGCCCTATTCAATCAAAAGAAGATTCACCTGCTGTAATGGCATCATCTGTGGGGTCTTCACATACGTCTACAATTACATGGAGTCCACTGGAGCTGAAAAAATCTGAAATTCTGATTCTTCTTGAAAACTGTACTTGTACATACCAGTGAAGAAGGATGTTTTTTCCATTGTGAGTTTGAGGAAGTCTGGATCCGAATTGAGCTGAAAGTTTATAGTTCAAGTTTTTTTGGAAACACTACTTGAACAGCACCATTTTTAGTCTTCATTTGTTTCTGAATAGAATTCAGAAAGCAATGACATTTTACGATGTATGTCACATTCTGATCTGTGTCCATTTTGTCTTATATAGGCTAAACTTTATTTCTTTATTGTATTAATAACAGTTCTCCCTAAAAACCTCTTTACTTATCAAGATGATTGTATTCGAGCTTCGAAATTTAGCTTTGTATTTGTATTCCAATGTGAAAATATTTGGACGCTTTGGAGCATTTCAATATCAAATATTTCAGAGATGATTTGCACTTTGATTCCATATTATTTATAGTGTAAAGAATCAATTATGTATTTTGAAAGGGTACTGTATGGAGTAATCAATATTTTAAATGTTTAAGAAATAAAGAACAAACTCCTAAAATGGTTTTCATGCCAATATGATCTATATTTAATAAATGATTTTCAAGCAGGTTTGATTGTTACTTCAGTAGGCTCTGCCCATCTATAATTGAAATATCACTTGTGCTTTTCAAGGTCTGCATGGTGCTATAATTGTTTTCAGAGCTATACATCATTGGAAGGCACAATTTGCTTTGGGACTGCTAGATAAGTAAGAATTCCATTTGAATTCTTCAGTCTAAAATATACATACTTACTGTACAGGTTCCAGCTAAACACAGGACAGATGAACCACAGTTGTTTAGAGAGAAGAATGGTAGGATTAGGCATATTGAAACAAATTTTTTAATTGAAGTGAAGGAAGATAAACATTAACCTTAGATATAATTTTCAGACTGTACATATGCCTCACATACATGAATGATGATGCTGTGTTAGTATTTTTGCCTTGCTACCCTCATCAGGTCTCTTTTTAAGTGCTTATTGAGTATTTTCTTCCATTGTCTTTTATGTCTAGATACTTGCTAATTGGAAGTTCTTTAAAAGCTGTGGTGAATATTCTCTGACTGTAGAAAACTCAGGCTGCTATCAGGAGTACTGCATTGCCCGAAGCTGCATTAAGCAAAGCCTCATCTGCATTCAGCACTACTGCCATAGTGTGAAGCCTAGAAGAAGTGGGAAAAATACCTGCTGAAACATGAGCACATGAAAAGAGACCAGTGAGCAGGAAGAAAAGCTCCTTATGTCTGTTCTGAAGCTTCTTTTTCTAATGGATCCCCCTCCCAAGCAATGTTGCAAGTGGCAGGTGATGTGTTCTGCAAATAGATCAGCAGTGTCACTTCTAAAATTGCACCTTTTTTGGCATTCAGGTGTTAACACCAGCCAGCCGGTAGCCAGGCTTTACCCAAGGCTGTATTACAGAAAAAGAGTATATGTTAGATCATCTAGCAGCAATTACAGTAAAACACCTCTGGCTTAAGCCAGAATCACTGTTACTGTTGCTTCCTGCAGTGGATTCTGTCACTATCATATTTGCTTCCTTTTTCACTCCCAGGTGTCAGACGTATTTGGCTGGAATTAGTTTGCTGGGCTGAGTTGTTCCACAACTTCTCCAGAAACTGAAGTGACTGTTAGCTCTCTAGCAGTTCTCAAATGCCGAGATCTTTGTGAAAAATTGCAAAGATATGTATCAGAATATATTTTGAAAGGAATTACATAATACATTAAATAAATTATGAGATATCCATTGTTAGACCTGCTCTAGTTACAAATGTAATATTCTTCTTCTTTCCTTTTTTCATTTCACCGTAATAATCACTGCAGCAAGTTGTAAATGCAATGAAACCCCCTGATATCTGTGATGGAGAGAACACAGGAATTGATTTATGATACTGTACTGTGCAAAGTACAGGTGCAGTCATAAAATCTTGTTAGTTTCAGAAGTCTCTAGAAAGAAGAAAAGGAAGGAAAAAAGGAAGAATAAAAGGAAAAAATCAAAGGAAAAAAGAATAGAAAGGAAGAAAAACCCAATATTACCCTTCTCACATGTAAAAAGTATAAGATAAATTTGTATGTGCACAGCTACTGTAACAGAATATTCAGTTGTCATTTGCACTTTGTATAGTTCTTGCTCATCACATTAATTACCTAAGGTCTTTATATGCTACTGTTGCTGCCAGTTATTGTTATTACCTGTATAATTCCATGTGTTGTAGGTATTTATGTTCAGTTGTACCTTAAGCTTTTTGCATCTTCATGAATTATTTTTCACAGGCTTTCTGAAGAACTGAGAAATGATGTGAAGAAAACCTGCTCTTCTTCCATGAAGTCTTCCTCCCTGGTATCTTTAAAGGGCTTTGAGAAGAAGAACAGAGAAGAAGAAGAACAGAGCTACCATCTTTGGAGAAGTGTGGGGCAATTGTAGAAGCACAGATGACATCATTGTTACAGGGTGACTGGATTAAGTGTAGAGGTTGGGTGGTGGTGTGAAGGCTTGCAGCTGCAGCAAAAAGAGAGAGTAAAGAGCTGTAGAAAAAAAGAGGTTTGTTAGGAAAGGTGGGAAAAAGGGATAATGACAATACTCTTGTAAAATGCAGAAATAAATGAGGAGTCCTCTAGGCCTTTTCCTCTTTAGACTCTCCCCTGTCCTTTAGGCCAACTCACTGTCTTGGTTTCCTAGCTATAACAACTTCTCTGTGCTCTTGATGGCAGAGTGACAAAGGCAAAGTTCCTTTGCTTCTACCCACGTCTTCATTTCACCAAGGTCTGACACTGCTTAGACAGCAGAGAACAACCTCACTGATTCAGAAAAACTACCCTTCATAACTGTTAGAAAAGCATGTCAGAATTCTCTGGTTTCTCATTCTGTCAGCAGGTGTAAAATGCTATGGGGATCTGTAGGTCAGCTCATTAGGGAAAGTGTCATTGCCTATTGTTTTAAAAAAAATCTAGAGGAAGTACCCACAGTATTCCAGAATAATCAATTAAAAGATTTTTCTGTTAGTTCACTGAGGTCTTTGAAGAGCTGATTGTGCTCTAGCAGCAGTGGTAAAGCCTTATTCCAAGGGAAAGATCAGTTTGAGAATAAGGCTTATGCCGGAGCTTAGGGGTTTTTATTTTGTGATTTTCTACACTCATTTAAATAACTGGTGCAAATAGACATAGTTTTTCTATTTCCAATTCGTCTCTGCTCTTTCAATATCAAAATGTAATTTTTAGCCTTGGCTCAGGTTTTAGCCACTTGCACTCTGAAGAATGAAAATGACCATAGTCATCATACAGTCAAACTTTCAGCTGAAAACGTTCAGAAAACTTTTGCTTCCCCTTTGCTTTTCAGTAATGATCTTTCTAATCTGTATCAGAATGAGGACCACCTGCTTTTTGCATAAGTAATTGTCAATATTAGAAAGAAATTTCCTTCTGGTCTTAGCTCATTTTATCCATCTCAACAGCTCTCTGTTGGTAGGGGGATCGAAGAAGAGTACACATACTGAAGTGTTATCAAAGCCAGGATTAAAATATGTTTAGGCCAAAAATTCAAAATCCAGGTTTACTCTAAACCATGAAAAATGTAAACAATTTAGTGACTCTTTTGAAAAGTCAATGTGCTTTTTTCCCATGTTCTGTATGTCATGTTTTATGTTTTCTTAATGGAAGTGTTATTTTATCAGACACTGAAGTGTTGTTTATGTAGTTTTTAAACCAAGTAAAATCCAACAACCAACCAACCAACTAGCAGAACATGATTGCCCCAGGTTGGTCTGATTTGATATTTCAACACCTAGCTTACATACATTTATCTTTTCAGTTTCTGCAGAAATTTATATGTGATTATTTTTAATTTAGTTTAAATTAGCTATAGAATACAAAAGAATAGGACTAAGAAGTCTAAATTCAAAAATCTTTAGAGGTGATACTTTGAGTTTAGCATAGTTTTAATGACTGATAGATTGATCGTGACTTCGTGTGTGGTCTGGAGTCATATGCATGGGACAACTACACACGAAGGGTCTACAAATCAGTCAGAACCTATGAGGCACTGATGCAGGAATGAAATTTCAGTATAGCAGCCATGTGCAATGAGAGCTGTTCAGATTAAAAGCAGATAAAACTGAAATCTAAACCTGTTTTCTATTCACACAGAAACTACATTTTACTTACTGATAACAGCAGTTCTATGATCAGCAATGACATTTCCTTTCCTATGAGGTTATTCTCTGGCTGGTTGGATGATATGAGACATTGTTCCCTTAACTAAACTGAATGCTGCTATTTAACACTATTACATTAAGCAATTTATTTCTGCTGAACCAAGATCCATTAGAGAAAATTATTAAATCTACATGCATCATTTGATACAACAGAAAGGAAATCCAAACAGTAGAACACTTTCTTACGAGCAATGTTTCTCGGTGTGCCTCAGCATTTGCTTTCACTAGGTGTTTGGCATCTTGCTGCCTATATGTTTTTTTAAACAATAAGCTATAACCATCCTATGACAATATCTTAAACTCATCCAGCTTTTCCTGTGAATTTTAAATATGTACACTACTAAACATATTAATAGCAAGATGTGGCCTGCTAAATAACTGAAGATGACCAACACATTTTCAGTTTCACGAATGTATGATTCTAACAAGACATTGACACCACTCACCAAAATTTCCACTCTGTCTTCAGAACAAGTTTATCCTTCGAAAGTCTGAGCTAACTGAGGGGATGGGAAGGATAATATGCTCTTTATGACGCCTTTCCAGTTAATTGGGTCAGTACACCGGAAATGGGACCTGTGTTTCTATAGTAGTTTTCAAAGTGTATTTATCTAGCTTGGAGAAGTAGAGTGAATCATTCAATCTATCTAATTTGAAACCATTGATATCAGTAATAGTAATATGACTATTACTGCTCCTTGAATTTTCCAAGACTACAGTCATCTTGGACTATTCCTGCCTGCATATATCATCCACGAATGCTGATATGACAGGAAAACTGACACTAAAGTCCAATCCTCCATAATGAAGCCGAATTATAATGTGAAAGATTGGCCTAGAAAAAGACTTTCTTTACAGGCCAATAAATTATAAGTTTCTACATGAATTTTCTATTCTGATTCTTTTTTTTTTAAACACTTATCAGTATCGTATTTTAGTATCTTCCTGGAAAGTACTAAACAAATGGACTAAAATCTGTTACTTGGTAAAAATAGTACTCCTGCCTCTTGCTGTTGAGTGAGTTTGGTTTTTCTCTCTACAGTTGTACAATACCATAGACATGATTCAATGTCTCTTCGAAAAGAGTCACTTTCATTTTTGTGTATGAAGTAGTATCTTCACCCACTTCTACTTGCAGTCCTAAGCAAAGAAAAAGGAAATCACATAGCTGTGTGCCAGCTACTAGGACCTGATGCACCATTTCAGCATTCATCATTAAATACAGTATATTTGCAGTTAATCTGAACTGAATGTTTGATATGAGTGAGTCAGCAGTACCTTCTTTATAAAGTGAAGTAGTGAGGCAACCAGTTTTTGAATGTTGCAAAACATTCTAAAAATTTTGATCATTTGTTAAAAAAAAACCCATGCTCTTTTCAATTATTACAAACGAATGGAGAAAAAGAGATGAAAGGAAGGAGAAAGAGTTTAAGATCCCACATTTTCTACTCTTGTCCAGTCTTGCTCCTGATAATCTCTTTGAAATGCTTGTGTGAGAATTCACTCTTGGCTTTGAAGATACAAGCACACTGCACTGCGTATCTTATATATATAACTTCAAATGCAGTAACAGATTAAAAAAGACAAGTGGCAATGCAGACTCGTGTCTGAGGAATGTGCTGAACTCTCACAATAACTCAAGTATACTAATTTTTAAATAATAATTTAGATCACTACAGTGAGAAAAGATGAACTGTCAGGTCACAAGAACAAATCAGATAGTATTAATGAAGAAATAATAGGACTATGAAGTCACAAGGCATCATAATGTGTCAAAATCAGAAGTTTTGAATAATACTTCTGTTTTAATTTGAATATGTCTTCTGTTGAGACAATTAAGGCCTGCTGAACTGGACTGCAGCCAGGAAATGCCTGTATGAATGCTGTGCTTAGTAAATGCTTCCATTTTTTTGATATTGCTATACCTAGTGAAATTAAACCATCTAGCATCTGTTGTTTCTCACTTGACATTGAAACCACATTTTGATAAAATGAACAGAAATCAGGATCTTAACTATTGAGGATTTAAGTGAACGTGTTCTGGTGTGGAAACAGGACAGGAAAAGTAATGATGATACTCCAAGCAATCCCCGTTCCGTTAGGAGAAGATAAGGTGTCATTGCTTCCCGCCACTTTGTTACTTGCTTAGGTATGTGTGTCTGATATGAGAGAGTAACATACATAGCAGATGAATTCTGTATCCACACTTCATGAAGGGGCAAAAGGTCCTGAGTGATAATGCATAGTATGTGGAAATTAAAAATTCAGAACAACAAAATTCCAGGAGTCACTTAAAAAATTTGGTTTAAACTGTAGAGGGTTTTGAAGGTTTTTTGTGTTTTCTTTTTTTCCTCCCCATCAGTTCAGACTATGTGTTTTTTAAGGCTTTTTTTCTGTCTTTTTTTTTTAAATGTTATGTGGAGCATATAAGGCAGATTATTTCTGATTTTTACATATTCTTAATATATTGGGAAATATCAGAAAGTAGATCTTCAGGGAGCCCCAGAATCAGTGTAAATTTGGGCAGAGTCTGTCAATGCTGAATGCAGAGATCCAGAGGAGAAATTTCTGAACTGATTCTGAATTACTGGCTTTAAGTGCCAGGAACTGTGTAACAGTAGTGGAGTGAAGCTTCGGATACACCATTTTGCTTTTCAGAAGGGTCAATTAAATGCTATGAATTGTACAGAAACTAAACTGCTCCAGCACTCAAACTGGCACATTTTCAGTGACAGTGGTATCTATCTCTACACCACATTGCAGTAAAGAATGTAAATATTAGCTTGACATGCAATTAAAGGAGCTATGAACTAGTTGAGAGTTGCCTAAACAAAGAAAATTTCCCTTCACTTCCCTAGTTGCAGTGGTTAATTCTGTCCCCATAATGCAAAGTGATTGGTGTTAGGAACTAACCTGACTGAGTTTAAGTCAACTAGTTTACCTCTCTTGGGAAAAATACAGCATGACTGCATTCATTGTCAAACTCAGACAGCAGAGGAATCAGAAGTTTGGCCCTTCATGGACTTGCCAAATGGTGCTGTTATTTGGTATTGTACACTATCTAGTGTTTACTTTCTGGGTGACTGATTTATTTTACTTTTCTCAAGAGAATTCGTATGGCAAAGATTATGGGAGAAACTTTTCAGAGCTACTTTCATTTCATGCTTTTATTCTAATATAGTTCTTTATCAACCTCAAAAAACATTTGATGCCATAAATCAGTATTCTGTGGCAAACAAGTTTGGGGAATGATATACTTATTTGTACTGACCACAATACTGCAACTCCCTCCTTAGGGAGATTTCCTCTATTTTATACAGGTTGATGCTAAAGAGTCATTTTTGGTTTAGATAGAATTAGCTGACATTTCCTTTAGTACTCAAAATTCTAAGAGTACTTCTCCCACCAAGAGCAACAAAACTCAGTATTCAATGTGGTTTTTAATTCCAAGATATTTTTTTGCCCGAGGAGTTATGCATGGAAAAAGATAAAAACTAACTATGTGTAAAAGATTAAGAATGAAATACACATAATTAAAGATCCTTTTTGCCCATCGTTCCAACTTAAGATGAAACAATACTGTCATACCTTACCCCTGTCTTTGGTTCATTTCTGCTTAATTTGGTGTTCCGTTAAATTTGGAATGAAACCTTTTGTATTAATAACAACACAACTTTCACCGCCTTTTATTTTTAGAATTGTCTAGCACTGCACTTTTCAAATATAAAATTGTTAATATGGAAGGTCAAAATTTAGAATTGCAGAGAGGAAGAACACAAAAATGATGTTATAGTAGCAAAAAAAATTCTGAGTAATAAAATTTTATTGTTATTGGTACTGGTCTGTATCATGCTGTGATACTCAGGTGTGGCATGCAGGCCTCTAGGATTTATTATCAATCATCATTTAAACTCATAGAATGGCATGTTTTTTATTGTCCTGTATAACCTCTTATAAGATATTTAGCCTCTCTACATGACTTTACAACATAAGTGGTTGTATTCCAAAAACTTTTGTCACTAGTGAAGTTCTAGGGAAACTTCCTTTTCCCTGGGGTCATATTTAAGAAACAGACTTCTCAACAGAAAAGGACTTCAATTAGCAGTCAAAGGGAAAAAAATCCACAGTGTTCAAGCTCAAAACTATCTGCTACTTGCTAGCTATGGCACTATACACGAAATGTCAGCAGATCCTGATTTAAGATGAAGCTTAACATGTAGCAGAGAAATAAATATTTTTTAATCAATCACACATACTCCTCTGATAGTTAAAATGGAGTTTTGGTCTAGGGATTGTGGAAACAAAAAACATAGTGAAAGGATACTTTGAAAACACCCCATCTGGGTTATTGGGCTTTACCCAGCTGGAACTTTACTGTGATATTGGATTGGTTTCAGCTATGAAATTTGTCAAAAAAAAAAAAAAAAAGTAAGAAAACAGTGTCTTTCTTTCTTGGTGAGAGAATGGGAGACGCCGGAAGATTGGTTAGGGAAATACAAACTTGTAAACTGAAGAAGGTGTTAGGAACTGGGAAAGAATGAGGATGGCTGAAATTAAAACTGCTGTTTGATTCTATTTGGTGCCTCAGTCAAAAATCTTTTAAGGATTCAAGATTTCTCCACCTGGTATCTTTCGTAGCTCCTGAGAGCAGATATTATACACTAATTGTTTTTTATTTATTTATTTATTCATGATAAAAAATGAGACCAGGTTAAGAGAAGAGCATGAAAAATATGGCACACAGAGAATACAGATGCTCTTCATTTCCTGATTTTTACAGAGCAGCAGAAAGTTCCCTTTTTTTTAACATAATGTCACCAGTTTCTCCTTCTTCCCACCCCTACTAAAAACTGAAGACTAGTTTAACAAATTGACTATGATACCAGAGCTTGCCTACAGAAAAAACCTATTTTTTCCCTTTAAAAAAATGAAGAATTTTCATAAGGTTATTATTTAAACTCATTTCAGTCCTCCTGGAATTTTCAAATTGACTGCTGAACGACAAATCTTCTATTTGTGGTGTTTTTACTCTTCTTAGGTTCTTATTTCTGCAGGGAATTGTGTAGATAATGATTTTTCATGTAGATATATTCAGAGACAAGAAATATTTTTTTTATAACAGTAGCTGTATAATGAGATTTTTTTCCTGCTCTGTTGTGTAACTCGATACTGAGATCTGCCAATGTATCATCTGGTATGAGTTTACTTTGAGATCATTTATTATAGTTCTTTCTATACTTTGAAATCAACATGATAGGTTTGATACATATAAAATATTTATATATTTTAATAATTACAAAGGGTTTTTCTATTTATTATTGCAGAACGTTATTAGGTACGGTGCTTAATTCTGTTTTACTCTGATTCTTCCGCATTATCAGTCAGCTGTAATAATTTATAACTGTGAGAAATTTGATGCATGAACACTCACTTTCTGAAAACTGTCATAACTAGATTTCTGTGGAGTTACTTCTGATTTAAATCAATATAAAATGATATTTAAAGTCACATTCATTTTCCTTGCACAATTCAGCAATGACAGCATAGAAATTAACTCTAAATATTGATCTGAACTTTACTATTTTCAGTCTTCTTATATCTGAAGTCTACTATTTTGCATTTATTTGGAAAGAACTATAAAATAGTATTTCTCTGAAAATGTAGAAATTCAGAGTTCTTCATAGGCTCCTGTGACCCTTTGTTCTGAAGCAGATTCCTGTATGAGAAGTTTTCCTGGAGTGGCTGGATTGTGCTAACTGCTTTAGTTCTTAAATAAAAGTATCAATAGCTTTTCTTTTTACTTGGCTGCTTTTAATCAGTAGAAATCTTTTCTAGAAGAGTTTAGTTTAACAACCAATGGATCCACTTCTGTGTGGAAATGTTACAAAAACAAACTACATTTGTAGCTTATATAGTCCCAGAACATCATCTGAAGAATCAAAGTGAACAAAAGAACACGTAACAGCTGGGAGCACAGCTTATGGAACAACCTCAGGATGGGCTAATGCATCTGTAATCTACAACAGGATTTGTTCACATATAAAAAAGCCACGCTAATTAAAAAAGGAATGAAACACCTTTTTTTGGATTACATTCTAATCCGTCAACACTTGCAGTGTCATCAAGTTGCACTCATTAAGTTTGCAAGTGACACCAAACTTGTTGGGGACTAGGGCAGGACTTCAGTTCAGTGGGACCTCAAGAAGCTGGAGGATTGGGCTGACGAGAAATTTATGAAATTTAACGAGGGCAAATGCAAAGTCCTGCACCTGTGAAAGAAGACTCCCTTGAAACAATGAAGGGAGGGGACTGACTAGCTGGGGTACAGCTCTGTGGCGAAGACCCTGGGGGCCTCAGGAAGGCAGTGACCTGAACATGAGCCAACAGTGTTTCTTGGCTGCAGAGAAGGTCATCAGCATCTGAAGCTCTATTCACTGGAGCAGAGCTAGTAGGTTGGGGAAAAATATTGTCCCCCTGTACGTGGCAAGCCTTATTTAGGTCCTTGACACTTTGGTACTGTGTGCAGTCTGGGTCTCAGTTTACAAGAAAACTTGGGTATGGTTTACAGGAAAACCACTGGTAAATTCCAGAGGACTACCAAGATGATTGAGGTCTGGAGCACTTGCCCTGTGAGGAGAGGCTGAGAGAACTGGGCTTGAGAAGTGGAAAGTGGGTGGCTTGGGAGGGACCTGATAGCAGTCTGCCAATACATCTGAGGAGGGGATTGAGCAGGAGGCTGGGCTTATGCAGAATTTACTTACAGTAAGAGAACTGTGATATGAAACCAATGAACTTGTACAGTATGGTTTGCCTAACATAATACATAGAAAATTGTTTACAAAACTATTGTACTCTAAATCTTTGCTGACTTTTAGGCAGTTTTAGTGTCTGGAGAGTGCTCACTTTGTTAATAACTTGGAACATCTAATTTTAATTTCTATGGAGTCAATAGCAATTCAAAATAATATAAATCTGAAAGAAACCTTAATGAAACATTCACATAGATATCAAACAGTTTCTCTTCTATTTTCTCTGGAAGCTTTGAGCAGTAAACTATTTTCCAGCATAGCTAGCAACACTTCTGAACAAAAGAAAACAGAACTTAAAGTAGAATTAAAAAAAAACAGGTTTCCCATACCCACTGTGTCTTCATTTAACATACTTGATGTTAATAAATTATTTCAACAGAATGTAATAATAGTAGATTTCCGTATGACAGGAGCAAATTTTCATTTAAAGTAAGACCATCCATTATAATCAGAGACAGGATACTTGAACTGCAGATCACCACTCAGTTAAAATAAAAAATAATGGAAGTGGCATCTTTAATAGAAAATGTCATATGGATACATGACAAGTGATGCATATTTAAAATGTTTTCTATAACTCATGTATGCAATTTTAGATTTCAGAACTTCAAAAACACTTTACTGCTTTTTAGTTGGTATGGGACACTATATCTATATTTTATCGGAGACATCAGACTTCATAAAGCTACTTCAGTGTATGCTTTATATGACAACAGACAACCATTAAAACAAATATACACTAAACCCACAAACTGTAATTATAAATGGAAGTGGGCAGACAGAACATAAATTTGTAAATGACTCTAGGGACTCCTGCAACATATCAAATTAAGAAAGGGCTTGGAGTTGTCTGTGAGTATCTGTGTGACCCCTGGACTAATTATCAAAACCTTGGGCTCACTAGGAAAGCAAGAAAAAAATTAAAAAATACACATTTGTGCCTCCATTATTTGGAAAGTCATCAAACTGATGATTTTTGAAGGCTAGCATAGTATTTTGTTCAAGATTATGGAAATGATGTGGTTTAGATCATACTAGGTTTATGGAGAAGTGAAAAAAAGTACAAATTCTTAGTCATCCCAAGCTTGTGGTGAAGCAAAAAAGAGTAAGAGTATTTATCATGTTTTTTACTTTCATTTGTCTGTTGTTCATATAATACTATCTTCTACTTATTTATTTCTTGTTGTAAAGAAGGATATGAATCACCGAGAATCATAACAACATTTTCTTTAAATCTGGTTCATTTCTTGCCCATGTACAAAAGCATTTTGTTCTTCATGACAGTGCCCACCCTTGTTAAACCAACTGCTATGCTTTTTCTCAAGCACAATCTACAAAATTACCACCTTTTTTTAAAATGAACTTACACCATAGACGATTGATAATTGATATGATGACTAATTTGGTATTCTTGTAGCAAGTGTGTTCACCATACATTCCAGTACCTGGTCATTTACCAGTGGTTAAAAGAGAACTAATGATAATTCCAGAGATGCTCAAGGAATGTATTGCCTGTTTATTCCAAGAGAAGGTGTTAAGAGAACATTTCAGAAAGACAGAGAGGGAGATAGCACCAGGACCCAACGGTATACTTCAAAACTTTCTAAATAAACTACTCCTTTGTACTAGTACTAGATCTTATAGGAATATGACATGAGCTACAGCTGTTAGAGTTCTCTGATTTCTCTTGTTTAGCAAGAAAACTGTAAATCATATTTTGGGTTAAAATGAGCGCAAAAAAAACCATACCCAGAACTACAGGCTGGCATGATTCAGACAGAGACATCCATCTCTGAGTTGCTTCAAAATCCAATCCAAGTTCAGGAAGAGAGTTTCAATAAGATGAGCTCTAATTTCAAGTGAATGATGAGACAATAGCAATTAAAAAAAGGAAATTAAAAAGAGAGAATGGATGATTACAACACCATGAGATGTGTTGTCCAGCCATTTTGTCACCAGACTGATTAAACACTCTGTTAGTAATTTTTTTCCCCATTTGAGACTTGTCTTAACGTTCCCTATTGAACTGACATTGAAAAGTGTTTATTTAGAAACAGGCTTGAAGTTCAGTGTAAAAAGTAAAAAACAAAACGAACCAAAAAGCTATGTTTAATCGTGTCTAGACAGGGTAACTCTAAGGTTTCACTCTATTATGTTTGCATTAGAAAAGCTATATAATTCCATCCACTGAACATGATACTGCTCCATGGAAATGTGTACTTACTTATGACAGTTATGCTCTTTATTTACAGATATAAACCTCTGATTAAAATATTTTTTATTAAAAACATACATATCATACATGAAGTATAGAATAGAGACAGTCTGATATTTAACCTTACAAAACTGTGGTGTTAGAAAAGTATTCTCAGTACTTCTACTAAGGCACAAAGAAAATATTTTATTTCAGTTTTATGAATAAAGGTGAAAAGCTATGCTGTACCTGGATATCACTTATGAGAATGCCACATTGAACGCATAATCACCACTGCCAAACCTCTCAACTTCTCATTCCTGTATCCTAATGTTTCTGAAACATTGGCTCCTTTCTTTTGGCACTGATGTTGGTGGGCATGCTGTTGAATCTTTATCCTCCAGGCTGTGGGCTTCTCTGAAAAACCTGAGGAGAACCCAGGAACACACAAGTTCCACTGCAGCCAAGAAAGGAGAAAATTTGTAGACACAAGCATATTCACTCTCCTATCTTGCTTTATACAGGATTTGTAGAGTTCACTGACCTTTCCTCTGCGCCAGCAGTTCCACTTTCCTGACACATACTTGGATAACGCTTCCAAAGCTTGGGTCAGGTTATTATCAACATATTGAAAAGCCTACTGTCTAACAGCAAGGTCAAAATCAAGGTGGTATTCACAACAAATGCTATACTCATGGCCATCCTGGGCATCAGAGGCAAGGGGCAAGTGAACCAATGTAGCCATATCCTCAGGCATCTCTAACACTTGGCTTCTACATAATGTGAATTTGAGAGATGGGATGGGAAAAACTGAAATCTGCCTGTCAGATTCTTAAAAAAGTTTCTCATCTTTAATGTCCACTATCCTTAGGCACAATGTTTTAACATGCATATCTTTAATTTTGGCATATTTCCATATATTTCAAATTATGTTAGCCTGTGATGTCACATTTACAGCTAAAATAAAAATGCATTAACAATAACATTTTGTTGATCTTCTAGCCGAACAGCTAGTGCACAGTCAACGAGAAGTCAGAAATAAAATTTTTATACACATTATGTAGGATCAAAACATCACTACTGTTAGTTGACATATAAAGAAGAGAGTAAACTGCTAATAACAGTAAATATTTAATACAAAATTCTTGTGGTTTTATGCTAGTCTATTTTAGATCTATAGTTCTGAACTGTGATGTAAATCTGCCCTCATTCATCTCACCAGAATTTTCCTTTAGATGTATTTTGTTGGATTTGCTATAGATACAGCTCCCTCTGACCCCAATTCTGACTCCTTAGATATTTTGTCTTTTTGTTCATGTGAATAAGGTATTGCTCATTTGGGCTTGGTAGAAATCTTATCAATGTGTATGAATGTTTGGGTCTGTGGTGCCCAAGGAAAGGACAAGAGGCAATGGGCACAAACTGAAATACAGTATATTTTATTTCAACATAAGAAAAACATTTCTTTATGGTCTGAGTGGTCAAGCATTGGAACAGGTTGTCCAGAGAGATTGTGGAGTGTCCATCCATGGAGATACTCAAAGCCTGACTAGACCCTGACCTGGGAAACCTTCTCTAGTTGATGCTGTCAGCATGCAGGGTGGGCAAGACGAACTCTAGAGGTTCCTTCCAGCTGATCAGTGATTTTGTAACCCTGTGAGCAGTGCCAGAAATTACTGTGCGAGACAAGGAAAGATACTGGTTTGTGTCACACCTTTTAGGATTCAGCTATAGCTGCATAAATAAGATACACTTCATTAGCACCTTAACCTGAAAATGACTACATTTTGTAAGTCATCTTCTTTTTAGCCAATATGTATTTCTGAATCCACAGTTCAGTGCTTTAGAAGACCTGATTGGAACTGCTGAGTGTTAGTATACGGTTTTCAGTTTCTGTTAGAGGTTACAAATGAGTAAAGCTCTTTCCTTACCTTGGACTAAAACATAATATGAGTATCAGGCCTACAGAGAAAAAACAACCTCTATTCAAATACCATCAGCTTTCTTGTGTTAAATATAGCTGCTCATCTGCATTTTAATCTGTGTATATAGTGATGGATTACCAGAAATGAATTTATTCCAGCCATGTTCTCTTTTCTGGTAAAAGAAGTGTCACAAATTTCAGCAGGTCTTGGTAGTTCAGACTACAATAAATGACTTTATTTGTAATTTTGGCATGTTCAGATACAACTGAAATAGTTTAATCAGTACATTTTCATGCTAATGAAAAAATGTATTTTTAGAAAATACAATATAAAATAAATATTGGTTGGATTTTAAACATGACCATTATTCTACGTTTTGTGACATCCACTTTCATTAATATGATGGAGATAGCCCTTGAATGTTATAGGGAAAAATTCAAATTATTTGTGCCATAAATATGTTAATTACAGCCCTCTGTAAATAGGTTTGGCTCCAGAGTTTAACACCAAAATCTAACTAAATGACTCCAAAACTCTAACGGACTCCAAAAGCTAACTGAACTTCTGAAAGAAGTATTTATAAATGCAAATATTTCTAAAGGAGATATTAGAGCTTGTATGTCTTATGATCTACAGATTAAGCCATCTCCAAGCAGGCCTCGACATGCTAGCTCATAACATAATTTATAGAGCAGTACAGAAGGTTACATTAATAATGTCTGTATTTAAAGAACTGTCAAAGCTCTGGACATGCACTTGACTTAGAAAACACTTCTGTGTATATATTAGTATATCTTATCTATTTTCTATTCATATGTTTCCATTGTCTTTGTAGTGCTGAGCATTTGCAAAGAGGAGTATAATTGTTTTGTTGCAAAATTCTTCTCCAAAGCTATAATTCTCAATATCATTGCAATAGTTTGTCAAATAAATTAACAATAGAAAGGGTTATTCAATTAAATCACAGGGCTAAGAAGATACAGCTTAATTGTATAGTCTCACTTGTATAACACAAGCCACTTCATTTTACCTATTTCGCCTAGAAAGGACCTCTCTTAATTGGATTTGCTTCAGATAGTGCTTCTTAAAATTGTCTCTTTTTGTCCAAATCTATTATGGGATTGAGAATCTGTCACTTCATACCTAGCTCCACAAGAATCCTGTTAAGTTCTCCTCCTCCCACCACCCAGTTCCTTCCCTCTAATTTTTACTAAGATAGATTCTGCTTCCAGTTATGTCTCCTGCTTATGTCTTTAAGTGTAGACCTGTTAAATACTTGCACATATTCTCCCTTGTATGCACTGTTACAGTTAAAAGTGTAAATATAACTTACAGAAAAGTTACCTCAGCTTTTCTGATGTATGAAACCACATTCATCCTTTGGAAAAAGTTTGTCTAGATATAGAGTGAATTTCTTCAGTTCCTGAACTCTCCAACTTTCAAATATCCTCTTAAAATCTATGGCCTTTCCCACATACAATATTCCAGGTAGAGTTAGTGATCTGTTGGCAGATAGCTAAAATACAGAGAGTAAAAGGCTAAAGCTTTTTAAGACCATTGCTGTTAAGACCAACACAAAATCTTAACTGCAGAAACTTCTTTTTCTATAAAATAATGTTTCCATCTCTGAATATTTTCCATCTGCATCTTTGAGATGTGATTCCTTGAGGATACATTTAGCAAGTATTTCACAATAATTTTTAGAATTGCAAAATGTCTTTGATCTGACTGTATGTTCTTTAATTTTCTTTACTGCAAAAATTAGAATATTTTTTTTACATGCATTTCAGTAAAGTTTCATCACTCAAGTATCTGGAAGAAGAAAATTTATGGTTTCACATGTATTAATCTGTAATAGAATGAATTAACTTGACTTAAAAATTGGCCCATAAGCTTTGAAATAAGCCATCAATGTCTAGTCCATTAGAAGACTTTTGTGACAGAGCTCTATACACTTGCTGCCTTGGAAATTCTCCCTACAATCTATAGGACACCTGCTCCTTTTTTCCTATACTGAAAAAGGTAGAAGAAAGAGTGGGAGTCGCTACGTGTGAATCCTCATCCTTAAGACAAAATTTCTCTGGAGCATTTTTGACACAGAGATAGGGCTAGGCAGGTCTTAAAATGCTACCAAAGGCACTTTTCTACTTTCACAGACCGAACAGGGAAACTACGAAATTTAGTGCCACCAGGCTGAAGTTAAATTTGTGAACATGGTATAGTGCTCCTCCGAATCATGTGAGTAAATGCTATGTATGACTGTGCATCATAGCTTTTGTGGGCTTGGAAGATAAAATGGATTCTGGAAGGAAAAAGGGAATTAAAATCTCAGTGTTCTCTTCCTGTGATTTTTATGTCAGGGGACACAATACACTGAGGTTTAAATGTGGTATCACTGAAGCAATAACTAGTTTTATGAATTTTGGGAGAAATTTTAGAATTGAACCTATCAGAAATGATGTACTAGCCACCAAAATTTAAGTCTTTGAAGAATTTGGGCTTAGGGAAGAATCTGGGCTTGTATTGGTAGGAGCATAAGGTATGTAACACTGAGGAAGAGAGACAAACTGCCAACAGACTTAACACTTAACTTTAGGGATCTGTTGAAATGTGGATATAGTAAAACGCAGAGTGAAGGACGATGTTATTTCATGTACAAATGCCTCCTTGAGTATCAAAACATTGCACCAATGTCATTGTGTTGTGCTAAATTTGCCCTGGACCTCAGACCCTTGTGGTTTCTTTGTTTCCATATTGCAGTCATGGATTGCATTAATTGTTCACCAAATTAAATTTTTAAATTACATTTATTTTATACTATTTCAGACATGTATTGTATTTTCCATATATGGAGTATAACCTTGTTTTATTGTGGTAACTCAGTGGCTTTCTTGATCTTTACTACTACACAACATATGGATTAAAAAGGTACTTGAGTAAAGGAAAGTCTTGTGAGTGATTAGTGGTTCTGTGGTTAGTGGACAATGGATTAAAAGCACAAGAAAGTTGTTTTCTGAACTGTTAGGAGTAAAAAGTTTGAACATACAGTTTTCAAACTTTTTTATTAGATTTAGTGAGATTCTACATGAACAGAATTTACAGTAGCTTCTGCAAGATCAAGTTTCTTTGTCTTCACTTGCTTACAGGATGGTGGTCCTTTATTTTTGCATGTGCAGTGAATACAGATAAAGGAGCTTCGATTTCTTGCTTTCTGCATCAGGAGCTTGATCCAAGGACAGTTCAGTGGAAATGCTCCTATTGATTTCAGTGGCTTTGGATCAGACTTTAATTCTGTTGTGAATGGATTGAAAAGCAACATATTTCTCTCTTTGCAATTCTACTTCCCTAGTTTCATTTAGAGAGTTCTGTTTGACTTTAATTCTTTTCCTGTTGCAATTCAGGAAATTATTCAAATAATTCAACCTACTTCCTATTTAACATATTTTGTTATCAGCTGTCAAGATAATTAAATACTCAATACAAATTTTGGCACTTTAAATGACAAAAATGTTGCTGGTAAGAATAATGGAAGAAACAGAGAAGCAGAAAAAAATTACAAGGATAATTCAAAATGCTTCATCTGTAAATAATGAGAGTTTAATGAGGCTGATTCAAAAAGGCTTTCACTTCTTAGTGTATAAAACATTCATTTTTCACATTAATTGTATTTTTAGTAACATTCTTAGGATACTACTTGAAGAGAAAATGTTATCTGAATTTAAGTAGTTTTCATGGAACTCTGTTTCTCTGCTCCTAGAAAAATTAGTTCACCTATGGACTTCAGCTTGGTGGTGTGGTACTCAGAGGAACATTTCATCAAATGTCTGACCTGTCAAAAAACCCCCCATTTTCAAAGCTCAGGAGACTCATATCCTATAAAAGATAGGCTGGCTCTCTCACTTGAAGATTTGAGACTTGCTGAAGTCTTGTGATATGGAACATGCCCTTAGAATAAGTTTCGTAAAATACCAAGGTCTGGAGCCAGCAATCAAAGAAAAACAAATTAGAAAGTGATGTTGTGGCATTGGTCCACACAATTTGAGCATTACTCTTTCAGATCAAAATGTCACAACAATTGGGAAAAATTTCAAGCTGATTATTGTAGTGATTCAAGTACACAGGAAGCGCTGCTAGTGAAAGAATAGTTCCATCTGCCCTAGACATCTACATTTATTGAGATGAATGGTCCCCTGGAGGTACTGGACTCTCTCCATTTACCATAGAAAAGTCTCAATGGATAGATTAAATAGAATGGTCAGCTCTTAGAAAGAGAAAAATAGGTAAATGGAGACCCACCCTGGAAATGGATTCAACTGTGTGGAGTATCTTCTAATAACTTATTTAATAAGTTGAAAGAAAACAATTATATATACCTCTGTATGAGAAGATGGAACCATATGCATCTGTCTGTGAAATACGAGAATATTTGTTTCAGGAGTTTATTTGTTACTTTCAACTTTGGTAGTGTTCATGTAGTTTATATCAATTATACAGTTTTTCTTGTCAGCAAATTTTGGTATCATAATGAAGATTAAGGGGTGGAGAAGACGGGGAAAAAACCCTGAAAGAAACAAAAATGCCAGGAATTATAATGAGGAAGAAATTACTTGATCTAAGATTAATAATAAAATTAGAGGAGAAGGAAAATACCATGTAATACTGAAAAATTGGTGGGAGGATACTGATGCATAGCTCTGAACAGCTATCTCAGTTACCTATCTCTGATGCAGGTTTAATGCCAACACATCACTAAAGGCTGCAGTTGAGAGTCCCCAAATGGAGTTCAGTGTTCAAGAAAGATCAAAAGATTTATCGAGAGGATTAAGGTAAATTAGGCGAGTAAGAGATAAAAAAATCGCAGACTTCAAATACTAAAATATTTAAAGATCATGAAAACATTTTGGGTCTAGAGTGGGTAAAAAAAGAAGACCAAAGAAAAGAACCAAAAGAGTTTTTCAGTCATTTTAAGAAACATCAAAAATAATCTGGATGTTACCATGAAGATGTAAAGGTCAAATTAATCTGTATTTTTGTTTTGTCAGCCAGAGATGTTCACAGTTAATAAAAAGTATCAACAAGGTTTATGCTGACAGGTGTGGAATTATGTCCTGAAAACAAAGCAAAGCGTGGCAAACTATGTTGGTATGCGTCAGCCAACAGTAATGATTTCTGTAAGTGTTAAAGGGCTGAGTGGACCTGTTAAAAGTAAGGGAGTTTTGCAAGCAGTGAAGAAGACAAATTTACTGTTGTGCTGCTACAATAAACACACTTACAGATCAGTGATGGAAATATTTGAGAACAACACGGGTATAAAACCATATTGATGTCCAAGACAGCTTAACAAGGAAGGAAGTGGAAATTTTATTATCTGAACATAACCCCTGTGTCCCCAAGGACATATTTTGACCAGATTAAATTTGCAAGCTAGAAAAATCTTTAAAAAGCAAAGGAATACTTGGAACTAAAGCCAATCAAGACTTAATCTCTTATTTGATAGGGTTCCTTATAAGTGACTGATGAAGATATTGTTTTGGTGGACAGGAAAAAAATTAGTGAGATGATAATCTTGACTGATCAAGAGAGTTCAGAGTTATGAAAAAGAGAATTTATAAAAAAAAGCCAGCTATCTTTTTTTGGAAGAACAAGTTCTGAATGACTCTTGAAAGGTGATTATAGGACTATCAATTTTTACCTTATTTAAACTAAGAGACACATACACCACATTCCAAATGAATGCCCTCCGACTCAGGTATATTTATATATAAACAATTGCTTGTATCAAATACAATAGAATACATAATGTCTGAAGGCAATTACAGAAACACATTCACAAAGCAAAATGTGACAAAAACAGTTAGACACAGACACATTTCCCCATCTGCCACAGCAAAAACTTATAAATACTGAATAATTAACACACAAACAAAAATTGGAGCAATTTTGTTTCAGGAAGCCCCAGCCTACCAGCTATATGTAGCTGCTTCTTCTTTTGTCCTCATGAGAACTTGCTCATGTTTTATTCTTATATGGTGTGATCTTCTTCACCTCATGATATAAATTATCTGCTGAAGGTACGGAGCCCAGACACACAACTAAACACCAATGCGGTTTATGTCAGGTGTGATTATGTCCAGGATTCATTCTACTGTCTTTAAATAAGGAACTCATAGTAACCTGGAGCTTTATGGAAAACAAACTGTTCTGCTGATGCATAGGAAAGACCATGAATGCATTAAGAAGCCATCAAGGAATCTACATCTATTGAGAAAGGCAACAAAGATGACAGGTAAGCCAAAGCATACTTTTGAGTCATAAGATGTTTTTAAATTGACATTTTTCTTTACAGCTTGTGATAGCACAAGCAGTTTCAATCCTGAATTTGGCTTCAGAAAGCAGCTATATTGGTATGTGATGTGTGTGGACTGAGTATAAAATCACATCTGTTACATGAAAGGAAATGAGAAGTATCTACTACTTGCTGCTCTGTGTGGATGGAACTTGTATGTCCAGTACTGACTGTTTGGGTGTTTTATAGTATGCATTGATTTTACTTAGGGCTAGGAAGACATGTTATTACTTTTTTTCCATTGCTTTCTTTTCAAACCTAGCAGAAAACAGTAGCAATGCATGATGAATAAACTAGAAATACCATGATTTACCTATTTCTACCCTGAGTCCATAGCCCTTTACTCTATGTTCACCTATGTACTAAAAATGCTGAGGTTATATAAAATGTGTTTTCCTACTGTTTCCAGGAGTTTGAAGACTGTTGACTTCAATCAGGTGGTACATGTCAAAATTGTCAACACTGATTAAAAATTTAAAAATGTATTGAACATTTCTGTGATGTACGTCTGCACAGTTTCATCTGATTTTCTTGCTTCTCTTTCGCCAGTACATGCCCAATGAATATACACAACTGTCCTACTTCCCTTTGAGCGTATAGACACAGTTGTTCTCACCTTTGTTAACTTACTTCTATGGACCTGTTTCCCAGCTTTTGTAGGATCGTATTGTTTCCTGAGTATTTATGAAGTTTAAGCCTTTCCTAAGAAGTTACTTTCCTCCAAACCAGTGCTAGTCTCTTTATGTGGTGTCTCTTCTTTCAGTTTGAGATGTGTTAATGAATGTGCTGCATGAAAGAGAGACAGAGTGGGAGGAGAGCAGACTGAGGTAAAAAAAGCGCTACTATTTCATCTTTACAAAAGATGACACATTTATTGTTGCTTTCAATTAATTGTCAGTCATTTAAATCCAAATTCTATGCTATGTTGCATTACTCATACTAGCAATGCAATGTCAGACCTCCTAACTTCAGATTATTGGTTCTGTATGACCAAGAATGGCAGTTGCTCTATGTTGTCCCCTACAATAATTCCTAGAACTGTACCTCTTAAAGTCAGAAGTGACCTTTATGATCAGTCAGTCTAATATCCTACATAATAAAGGCCATACAAATAAAATAGTAAGGCATATATATTTATCAGTAGCTTGTACTCCAACCAAAATAATAGCTAATAGTCCATGTTAACATGAATTGAAAATCTGAGGCAGCTGGAACTCACTATGTGGTTTTTTAGTGGTTGCCTTTTCTTTGGTTCATGGTTCCTACACGAAGTGTTCAACATCACAAATCTTACTGCTCTAATCCGCATGTTGTTGATGCAGGCAACTGATGTCTTTACTGGTAGGTTCAGCTGGGAGATCAAGAAATGAATAAGCCTGGAAAAACGAAGTGCTTTTTCAGGACCTACCTTTAGCAAGATGAATTCTGGCTGCTGTGCAAGAGAAGAAGGACTAACACCTCAGCGACAACATTGCTTGAAATCCTGCCAGCTCTTTAGTCAGAACCTGAGGAGCAGGTAAAGATTTGAAGCCTAAATGTGTAAATGAAGAAATGGTGTAGATAGGATGGGTATAAGTATACCAGGAAATTGGGAATCTCTCTGAAGGACGAATCTGCACAGGTAGCATGGCCTGAAATTTAATCATAATGGAGCCAGGTAATGAAAATGATCAATAGTTTGAACAATGAGAAGTGAGAATCTGGGAGAAAGCAGAGATATGCAAAAAGGCACCTGCCTTAGAGTGATGCAGCTGCAAGTTGGAGGTGATGTGTGTGCTGCTTCTGGGGACAGGATCAGGGACAGGAAGAATGTAGTAAGTGCTACTGCAATAGTTAGGCAAGTAAATCTATGATGTGAATATTCAAATTCATGAGAGGAAAATACATAAAGAAGGGGATAGAAAAAAATCAAAAGAAGAGTGCAAAAATTGCAAATCTACTAGAAGATTTAAGGCTGTTAAAAATTTTTATATAAAAGCCCAGGTAAAATCTGTGCTGTGATTCAAGAAGAAAAAATATGGTCAAAACACCCTACCCCTAGCAATCACAAGACATTGAGATAGCTAGGGAAACTATCACAGGAAAAAGGCTGGCTTTTAGGAAATGGAAGGTTTGCCTCAATGAGAATAGGAAAGGAAATTAGAAAGGCTGAAAAACGATTTGAAGTGTAAACAAAGAATGCTCAAACTGATCTTAAAAATCTTTCCATATCAAAAGCAGGAAGCCAGCTAGGCAATCAGTGGGACTATTTGATGACAAAAGTTTGAAATGGGTGTTCTGGGATGATAAAGCAGCAAAACAAAATGAACACTTTTGTATTAGTTTCTACTGCTGAAGATATTTGGAAAAAATGTTAGTGTTATTAGTGTCATGTAAGTCGGAAGGGCTAGAAAAATTTGATGCAAGTATATAGCAAGTTTTAGAACAAATAACAAAGTTAGATATCAATAAGTCACCAGAACTAAATGACATTTGCTGAAAGTCTGATCAATAAATCAATGGGATTGGATGAAATTTGTTGAAAGCCTGGAAATCTTCAGTTTAGTGAGAGAAAGATTGAGGTAGGATATAATTGAAGTTCACAAAATGCACAAAGAAAGTTGTCCTGGTTTCAGCTGGGACAGAGTTAATTTTCCTCCCAGCAGCTGCTGTGTTTTGGATTTAATATGAGAAGAATGTTGATAACACTGACGTTTTCAGTTGTTGCTGTGAAATCAAGGGCTATTCCCAGTTTCTCATATTCAGCTGATGAGCAGGTGTGCAGGAGCTGGAAGGGAGCACAGGCAGACAGATAGCCAAGACGGACAATGAAAGTTTTCCTTGCCATAGACATCATACTCAGTTTATGAATGGGGGTTGATCATGGGGGGGTTGGGGAAGGAATCTGCCCTTCTCATTTCTGTGAGTTTGAATCTTCTCTTATCTGGGAGTTCAAACTTTTCCGGGAGTTCAAACTTTTCCGTGAGTTCAGTCTTTTTTGGCAGTTTTTCAAAACTCACAAAATTCAGGAGTTTAGTGTTCTACAATCAATGCTCCAGAACTGGTTGTGTATCAGTCATCAGGCGGTGAGAAAAACTGCATTGTATATAGTTGGTTTTGCATATTCATTATTATCATTATTATTATCATTATTTTTAGTTTTATTATTAGTAGTGTTAGTATTTCCTTTGTTGCCTTATTAAACTGTCTTTATCTCAGTCCACAAGTTCCCTCTTTTGACTATTTCTCCTCCCAGTCCTGCTGCATGGAAAGAGGAGGGGTAAACGAGTGGCTGTCAAGTGCTTAGTTGTTGGCTGCTGGGTTAAACAATGACAAAAGTGCTCACCAGGTCATGTAAAACAGGACCCGTGGGACACTCAGTGAAAGTAGTAGGAGGCGAAAGAGATAAAGCAAAACACTTCTTTGGAAAGCAGACAATTATAAGTGAAGTTCTGAAACTTGTGCTGCAGGAGGTTGTGGAAGCAGACAGTATCTTCAGGTTCAAAAGGGAATGAGGTATATTTAGGCATTCAGGTTCGAAATGCCGACTACTGTTCCAGATGGAGATGTACCCTAAACACAGCAATATGGATGCAGTGTTTTCAGGAGGGCAAAGGCTGACAGAATGTGACATGTGCTCATGTTTTGCTCATGGAGGAGTCAAAATGTTATGCTACATGGATCAGTGATGTGACCAAGCAGGGCTTTTTAAACCTGCTATCCTGTAAAGAAACTCTAGACGCCCTGCTTGAAGTGCCCTAAGGCAAACCAGAAGCATCACCTCCAAAGATATTGTGGTGTAATACCTTCACTGAGTAAGCAAGAAAAAATAATCCTCTAAGCTCACAAAAGCCTTTGAACTGCTAGCTTGGAGAGCAACTAGCTCTGGGAATTTTGAAGCCCAGGGTCTCTGTTCTGTAATCACAATAGAGCCCAGGCTTGACTGGGACTGTTCCAGAGGAATAACTGAAAACAAATCCTTTTCTAGCATTAATAATAGCTATAGACAATCATTTATTGTAGATACCAAATCCATTTGTTTGGGTGATATGCTGCTCTCTCTCATTCTGTGTTTGTTCTCTCTTAGCACTCTTGGTATTTTCGTCTCTGGCCCATGTTTAGTAAAACAGCTACAGAGATTCTAATGGTCTTCTAATAAGATTTAATAGCTGATTTTTAAAGAAAATCTCCAACTTTTCTTAAGCGGTTGGACAAAAAGGCAGCTAGTGCTTTTGTCAAAGTAGCTAATATGCCACCCGCATCAAAGTAATGTACTCTTTTCAGCATCTAGTCTTTCACAGAATCATAGAATGGTTTGGGTTGGAAGGGAACTTGATCATTTGGTTCCAACCCCTGTGCCACGGGCAGTGACACCTTCTACCAGACCAGGTTGCTTCATCCAACCTGGCCTTGAACACTTCCAGGAAGGGAAGGGGGCATCCACAATTTCTCTGGGCTACCTCTTCCAGTGTTTTACCACCTCCATGGTGAAGAATTTCTTCCTTACATCTAATCTAAATCTACCCTCTCTTAGTATAAAGCCATTAGCCCTTATCCTCTCACTACATGCCCTTGTAAAAAGTCCCTCTCCAGCTTGCTTGTAGGCTCCCTTCAGGTACTGGAAGGTTGCAATCAGGTCTCCCTGGAGCCTTCTCTTCTCCAGGCTGAACAACCCTAACTCTCTCAGCCTTTCCTCCTAGGAGAGGTGTTCCAGCCCTCTGATGATTTTTGTTGCCCTCCTCTGGAAGCTGAATGCAGTACTCCAGGTGGTGTCTCACAAGAGCAGAGTACAGTGGCAGAATCACCTCCCTTGATGTGCTGATCACACTTCTTTGATGCAGTCCAGGATGCAGTTGGCTTTCTGGGCTTCAAGCGCACACTGCCGGGTCATGTTGAGCTTCTGGTCATTCAACAACCCCAAGTCCTTCTCCTCAGGGCTGCTCTCAGACCATTCTCTGCCCAGGCTATATTTGTTCTTGGGGTTGCCCCAGCCTTCTTTATTATGGAAGATATAAAAAAATCAGTCACCAACAATTCCATCATGTAATAGTCCACAAGGAATCAGAAGTGGTTTGCATAGGACAGCTGAGCCACTGTTAAATGTGGCTTCTTTGTTTTCACACCCTGCTGTGCAAACAGGTGTTCTGTCCTTTGTAGCATTTAAGCAGCTCAATGGGAAGGAAACATGAGATAGAACGACCTAATACTTAAGTCGTTCAACTCAGTGGTAGATAGACATAAGTTTCTTCATGAACACTGGGGTTAGTGTTCAGGTCCAAGTTAAAATTTTACCAAGAAAAAATCAGTTTGACTTGGTCGGCTGCTTCTTCCTTCATTTTTGGTACAGAAGAGAGGGATCAGCAAAACATTCAGACACAAGGGGAATACTGTACTGTTTAAAGATGGGAAAGCTTCCTCTATACTATGGCTTAGGTACCTCTTTTCTAGCAATGTTCCTGTGTCGTACCTGCTATAACTTTGAGATAGTATCTAGCTATTAGTCTTTTGCTAAGATAAGGTTGCTTCACTAATCCGAGTGATCAGCATCTTTATTTTTCTCCAGCAGACGGGACTAGAAACAATCTCTTGGGTTATCAAGTCCAGGCCCCTGCTATCATAGGCAACCACATCATCTAATAACCTTCTTTAACTTACCTAGTTCCATGTTAGCTACTGTCTTACCCCACCAATACTACTAGAAAGATGTTCTAGAACCTGATTACTATGCTTAAAAGTATTAGTTATGTGAAATTATATGAATTTATTAATGATCTGAATTTATAACAGCATATTATTGAAGGTGGATGAAGTTAGTGAATTGGGTTAAACCCAAGACCCTAATGGCTTTGCCTGTGGTAAAGAATGACATACATACAATATGCAGCATGGCATCTTAAAAGTCCACAACACGATAATAACTTCATTGGGATAATGATGATTAACATCAACTTTACAGTCTCATTTTGAAAATCCATTTACCCTAGGCTTCTTCTAGGATATATTAGTCGGGGATTTTATTGGTTTATGATCCATATACAATAGGTATTGATGTGTGAACTACTGGAGCTTCTTTTCAGGTATTGGAACAGCTTCAGTAAGAGGGCTCATTTCAGGGTTCATTAGGAATATATTTTTGTTGTTGCAAAATACTGAACAGCCTCTTCTTTTTAAACATTAGCTGATGCTTTGGATCAGCCAGTAATATGTAACTTTTGCAGCTAGAAAGTCAAAAAGGAAATCTTTATTATAATCACCAATGCAGAGAATTTTTACAAAGGAGCCACCTTAGCCCTGTTCTGTTCCCTTCCCCTCAGGCTTTATACCTATTTGGTTTTAGTAATATCTAATGTTGCTTTCAGCTTGGAGAGTGGATAAAAAAAAGCAGATACTGAGTACACCACAGTAGGGAGGAAATGCCTATTTCAGACAAAGGATGATGGCACAAGCCTGTGAAAGTCTGAGTTACTCTGTGGCTCACTGAAGCGTGGACAGAGTCTGTGCTGAAGTGCTGCACCAGCCATTTTGCAGTGCTGTGGCATACAATCCCTTTTTGATTATCCAAGTCAAGAATCCCTGAATAGGAAGGGCGATCACATCCAGAAACAACAAATTTCATAAATGTTAACCAAAGTAGAACTTGGTGCTTCTCAGTCAAACTGTAATTTGGACCTATGTCAAAAAAATGTACTTTGAAAAGTGTCCATGAAGGCAGGGGAAGGGAACAGTTCAGAAATGCTGTATTTTTATTATATTTTTCTCTAAAGCTCATGAAAGAATTTAAAACAACATATGTTTCGCAAAAAAGCTCATTATACCTTTCAGAACACAGGGATACCAAAACCCTGCTGGTGCAATGCTTAATGTAATTTGCTATGGTGTTGTGTTACAAGGGGAAAAGGAGTCTGATCAGCAGTAAAAGGAAAGCCCTCCTGTTGAGTCACAAGGTTCAGAGCAGACCCCCTTGCGTTCTAAACTCTCTCTTAGAGAGGAGTCTAAGTGGGATTGGATCTACTCCTAGTCCCAGACTTGATCAATGGTTTATGTCTAAAGGGTGAAGTGTGTAGCCACTTCTCAGATTCAACTTGCCTGTCAGAGCCCCTCCAAGGACTTTCACTGAAACAGTTTTGCAAAGTTGAAACAACAGGTAATTTATTCAAGAGACAGGTATTACTGACTTGGTTGTATAACTGATTGCCGTTGATAAATACATTGTCTGCAAAAGCTGAGCTCAAGGTAATAGTTTAGTGCTTTAGTTGACAGTGTGTTCCCAGGGATACGCCTGACAGTCAGAGGTGCGACTCTTACCAAAAAGATATCCCTTCTTGCGGGGGGGGGGAAGAGAAGTTCAGGCCCATCAAGCCGTCCAACAGGTAAGGTTTTCGCTTCGCTCCTCCTCCCAAGAGAGTTTTCAAGTGCCAATTTTATATGTTTGAAAATCTTTTGGCAAGGTGGGACTAGTCAATTATTATGTGTCAGTTGGCTCTTTGCATGGAATGTTGTGTCATCAGAAGCAGGACCTGGCAGTTCGACATGCCTTCAGAGCGGGCATTTTGGTATGTGCTCAGGGGGGCCATCTGTTCTTTATCTGAAGCAGCCTCTGGTTGTGTGGCCTCCTCCGTGTCCCACAGATCACTTGGTATACAGTGATGGGCTATCCCCCCTTACTTCTGTCCAAAAAGATAAGCGTAAGTTAATTGCTCCCTTTGCTAACTCTTCGGCTCCTGATGCCCGAGTCCGAGCATGTCTTTTGTCTGGCATTGACAAGTCCAGCAAGTCCATCGACTACATGTGATCATTCACGAAAAGGGTTGAGAATCAAAAAGAGCTCAAACATTTAAAAAATCTCAAAGATCAATCCAATTTTGAACAAGTTATGATGTCTGTTACTTCTACTTTGTATCATTTTCATTCAGTTCTATTTGGAAGATAAACTGGAGCTTTTCCTGCAATATACATTTTGGGGTGGGGGCTCTCCTATACTCATTCTTTTATAAATAATTTTGATTTATCAGGTGTATCCTATATCTATCATAATGAGCTTCCACATATAATAAGAAGGTAATTTTTTTTAATGTTTCATTTCATTAAAAAAACACCTCCTTCAAAATTAGGTACCAGTATTATTGGACTCATATGAGTGAAAAACAAGATTATTTAGTGAGGGTAATGTTGTCAAGGACAGTATAGTTTTCACTTTCTAAGGCACAGCACTGATTCAATACTGAAATGTTTAAAGGGCAATATTAGTGACACTTTTAAAAAATTACTCTGTGGCTGTGCCATTTGCTGAACCTGCTCCTTAACCGTTAAATGATATGACTAAAACCTGAATAATTTACTGGAAAACTCTTAGGCTGGAGTAAAAGTACTTTAAAATAATATCAGTATTTCCAGGTAATAAGAAAAGCGAGATCTACTAGTAAAACAGTTCATGCAGTAATCATTGAAACAGTCTTTCCTCCTCTTTCTTGCAGAAGCTAGCATCTGTACTATGTGTTACTGCATACACAATCCCTATATTACTTGATGTATCTGTGCTCAAAAATCTTACGAGTTTAACTACAGTGGTGTGATCACTCTGACATTTTTTTATCTTACTTATGAGTGCTATCTACATCTCTTTCCACTTGCATCGTGTTGTGTTCCTTTGTTAGAACTTTGCTTACAAAGAGTTATATGCTGCAGAAATTTTTTACTTCAGCCTGCTAGAATGCTGATGAATATCAGAATGTGTAACTATAATTAAGATAGCACACATACAATGTATCTTATGATTTTTGTATTACATTACTCTTTTGGGCAATTAAATACTGTAGTCTTTCATTCATTTTAACAAACATCAATATCTTAAATTTCTAAAATGATTTGTATCCCCAATTCCCACGTATGTTTATTTTGAAGACTCTCATCTCAGGGATCCGATGTTAAAAACTGATTTTTTCTTCACTTTGGAGACTTCAGACATTCCCCTAACACTTGATATTTATAGGCAACTCCAATTCAACTGTCTTTGAATAACAAGTCATTTATTTAAAATTAAAAAAGAGATCATTTTCTGAAATCCTCATATTATCGGGATGAATCTCTTTTGGGCAAGAGCCATTAATTGGTCCATATTAGAATAATATCAATCACAAGCTACTAGCTTGAATGAATGTGTGGCAGCAGTGGTAAAAATACACATTCAAAAAGAATGTGTGATCACCTGTTAGTGTAGCAACCTGCACAAGAGATTTTATGCATGGTAGGAACAAAGGAAACAGTGGAAGGCAGAGAGCGGCACAAGCAAACTATAAGTAATATTTCAAGACTAGCCTAGTCCTACTTTCTCTTCTGAAGTGTTAAGAAATAATGCTAAAATTCATTTCTTGCGTGAGTTTTACAAATTGCTATTGTGGTTGTTTCATTTACACATGGGGCTTGGTCTACATTGCTTACGTAGTAATCAAATAACCCACAATCAGTTGTTAGTCATCCTTATTGCACCACTGTGGCCTATTAGAGCTGTGTCACCAAACATTGGACAGTGTTAGGATGTTATTCAGTCACTAAGAAAAAGTTCTTGCTGCTTATTTAATTGACAGCTTAAAGCATAATTTTTTGTATAGCTGGCTGCTGCATATAAAAGGCCAAACTTATATTTCATTTCACACTGTTGCCTTTGAATTTGTTGGCTCTCTTTTTTGTCCTTGGGGAACCACTTTTAATACAAGGAACTACTATTATAACAGTTAGAAGGAAATCAGTGGTTACAGGGGTGGTGATCAAACAGTAAATAAAATAACCTTTTATGGCTGTTTTAACAGTATGCCTTTATGTGTGCTTGGAATTGCATCTCAGTAAAGCACAAGCTAAGATATAAAACCACAAAATTTCAAAGGTAACATGCGAAGCAACTTCACGTTTTTGCCAGACTCCACCCTGAGGGTAATGGCATGTTTCAAAATATTGCTTGGCTAGGCCTTTATTTCTGGCAAAAATCATCTTCCACCAAATTGTTCTGTTCTGCAGCACAGCAGCACTAATTTATAATCTGTGCTTCAGTAGCAAGAAGCTTCCTGTCTTTCCCTCCCTATTTAAAATTTATATTTACTTTGTTCCCTCTCTTCTTTTACTCTAGTTATTATAGCAACTGAGTTTTTTTAAAGAACTTTAAGCAATATTGGAGCTTAAACAAAACACTGGAAAAGGAGCAGCTGAAGAAAAGATTTTGTGTGTGTCTGCTGACACAATGTATAGGGTGTAATAATACAGTGCTGAGCTCATATACTAAATTTTCTACTTGGAGATCACTTGGCATCTTGCACAGAAAGGAAAGTGACTGATTTGATTTCAAAGATGGGAGGGAAGATGGGAAGCAGAAGTGGAAAAATATTAGATACAATATGTTCTTGATCACCTCAAAAAGAAAGCAGGTCTCTTCATGACATTTTCATATGCTCTGGACCAAAATGTCTTTGCATGTTACCTTTGCAGTTTTCTTTAAAATGCATCAGTTACATACTTTAAGTACAGCTTGGAAAGAATCTCCAGCAGTTCGGTAGAACAGTGGTAATCCACTCGCAAGGGTAAAAGATATGATATGGGTAATCTGTCCACAAAGAATTAGAATTAATACAATAATTCAGTACATGCAGACTACTTAACATCTTAATTTGGCAATTATTTTTGTCAGCCTTCCTGGACTGAAAGCAGGAATCGAACAGCTGATGACTTCCCCTCATACAGCTTTTGTTTCTTATGTGTACCTTTACTCCCTAACAGCTGCATTGTCACACACGTCCACTCTTCATTGTCGCATGTAATATCATCATCTATGACTTTTTACTAGGGCGTTGTCATGACAAATAGTGCACATCCTCAAGACCAAAGGAGTGATTTTGTGTAAAGTGTACATTATCTAATCTGCAGCAAGGAGGAATCCAGGGTCACGTAGGCACTTGCCTCTTCAAGGAAGCAATGGAAGCGATTTATGCTCCTGAGCAACATTTTCTTTCCTATCAGCGTAGCACTTGCTGTTCCCTTTGCTCTTATAAGCTTTTTCTCAACCTTGTTACAGTTTATTTTACTGCTACTGTATTGCTTGGAAGGGAAGAACTAGTGCACAATTTACACCCAAAGGAGTAAAATGCAATAGTAATTTGGGTTGTTTCAGTAGATTAATTGCTTTTTCAGAATCCACTTTATCTAACTAATTGCAACTCATCACTTATGGATTTGGAAAGAGTACAAATCCACTAATTCAGTATTGTGATCAGATTCAGATTTTGTCACAGTGCTACATCTGTGATTCCTGATCTGGTTCCTCACAGAGAGAAGCAAAATTCCTAGATACCTTCCATTATTGACATAATTATGTTTTCTTACCTGAGTTTATTTGCCGCCTTTTTCAAATCTGATATACCTTCTTCCTTACGTCATTTTATTAGCATTCTACATAAAATACACTCTACTGCAGATAGCAAAGATTTATCTTCACATACATGCTCTGTCACCTGGGAATTTTAGAAGGATCTAGTTTAAAGATTCTGGGAAGCAGCTTGCTCAATTCTCATCTTCCCTTGTTTTGTTATTGGCAGTACATCTGCAAACTGAGCACTGTTTCTGTCCTTTTGTCTTGTATGCTTCTGGGCGCTGGAATGCTAAAGGCACTTGTTTACAAGGCAGTGAGAATAGGAGCACAAACCCATTTTGACAGATGATCCGGGTTATTCTTCACACTTCCCTGTTCTTTTATTGATTTACTAAACAGAAAGACTAATTCAAGTTTATATCCTAAATTTGCTCTAGTCTCACCAGAATTCTCCACCTTCCCCCAGAATTAAACAAAATCTTTTTGTCTTTGTATCTACCAGGCACAGTGACAATGAAGTAACCATTGACTGACCAATTTTATTGCAAAACTATTTTTTATTTTAAACAAATATCACCACATTTTGTTGACACAATTAAATGATTTCAGTGTTATGCCATATATCTAGCATGCACCCTCGGGAGCAGGTAGAAGCTACTGCAGAAATCATGACATACGTGCTTCTGCATCAAATTAAATATTTTCCCCTTAATCCTAACACCAGCAGCTGTTCGGCACTGTGGCTTACTGCATATGGCCTATATAATGAGACAGATTCAGTCAGTTCAAGTTCCTCTGCTGAATGCTGAATAAGGCCCTTCTCTCCAAGGACACTTAGACTTACTGCTGTTGAAACGGTCTTCCTCATGCAAATGAATACATTTGGTATTCAGGTTTTGTAAAGAAGAAAAACAGTATAGTGTTTTTTATTACCAGGGAGACAAAAAATACAGAGGGCTGGTACATGAAATGCAGAAAACCTCCACAGAATTTGGTGTAAAAATCCTTTCTTTCTGCTAAAACTCCAAAAAGGAGTCAAATTAATCCTTTGCAATAACTACAATACCTAAGCCTAAAATTGGAGGTGGTTATTCCTAACAGCTGTCCTGGAAAAAGTCATTTACTGATTGTGCCAAAGAACAGAACTATCTGCAGGTGAATGATACAGCTAATTGACCTTTGGTATTAAGAGCAGAAGTAATCTGGTTCAAGCTGTTTTATTTGTCTCCCATTTCATTGCTTAGCAGGCTGCAAGGTGAAGAGTAATCCTTTCACACTGCCCGACAACGTGAAGACATCTTTTCCATATTTGAACAATCAAATCCTGTTAAAAGGACTACAGCAACACCAATTAAAACACTCCAGTAAAAGTAATATGAAAATGTGATCTATAACCAAGAAAAGCAGATCACTGCCTGAAGCAATGTGCTGATTACTACCTGTTGTAACGCATGTTATTGGACTTCACTGCAAGTGCGGGAAGTGATGGGGTGTTTTTATTGTGTTCGGCTTTTGCATATTAAAGCAGATTAGTCTAAATGGGAAGAATAGTGTAATTATACATTTTTTTGAGCTGGATGAAAATTAGTAGCGGCACTATAACTGAAGTTATTTGGACTTGGACGGCCAAATCCTTTCCCCGCTATGCAGCCAAAATAAGTTGCTCAACAGAGATGAAGGATGAATTGATAATATTTCTACAGGCCACAGATTACCTGTAAAGCCAGAATACAACTGGTGTGTTATATTTGTGGCATCTCTTGCAACTGTTGTGGCTTGTACCTCAGATGTAAGAATTTCCCTTATATGCTTATACACACAGCTGTCATAGAGCTTTTAGCCTTCCCATTGCTCTTTCACATACTGTCAAGACTTACAGGTAACAACTCTAAATCAATCAGGTCAGCTTGCAGATCTTGCTCATAAAGTGTCCCATACATAGAATTTTTCTACTTGTTTTAAAGATTGTACTTTACAGAAATTAATACAATAAAACAATATATCCAGGTTTTATTATGGGGAATTTAAACATTCACTATGGCTGAACTTCAAAACTGTTTATACGTTTTATACTGAAATTACACTTTCTTGTCTTAGGTATAAAAAGTCACATGCAAGGGATGTCTCTTTCTTTACAATAAACATTAAATTTATCAAAAACTTTGCTATTTTTGTGGGCTTTTTAAATAAAATAGATGTATTTGAGCTATATATTACTACAGTGGGGTTTTGTAAGCATGACTTTTCAAATGTTTCTCCGAGTTTATAGAACACATTGTGAGATCCACTTCTCACAATATGAATATTCACAGTACAACATGAAGAGGAACAGGATGAGTGGAGCTGTTTTTTGAAGATGATGTGTTCTGTATGTATAACAACGCTATAGAAGTCATGTTTTCACACATTCAACAAGATAAAAAATGTGTGTGTTTGTTAACTTTCTACTTTTGGTCCCAAGTCTTTTGGGACAGACAATTAATAAAGATTACCAAACTCTACTAGCTTTGGGGCTCTAGTAGCAAGATATTTGACCTTCCCATGTATCAGATAAGTATAATTAGTTTTAAATGTTAAGACATTCAAACTAGGACAGTGAAGTGCTAGGCCTGGTCTCATTAAAAAAAGGTGGTTAGATGACACTGTGTTTTCTACAAGCATTTCAATCCATTTCAAGTGTATACAAACTTCAGTCCAAGAACAGTAAATACTTACATATGACATTTTGTCCAGATTGAAAAATGCAGACAAAAACATGAAATACCTTCCCAGCTACAGTTCTCTCTCTTTTTACCTAGGATACAATGAGACCTGTTGGTTTTGCAGGCAATTCAGTATCAGCATAGATATGGACAGGCAACATGTGCTGAAACTGGTGTATTGCATCTCCATGTTTGTACCAAACTGGTACTAGATGGTTGCTATAAAGAAGCTCCAATTTCTAGCAGAACTTCCAGCATTCAAGACCTAGGCGTTAATTTTTCTTTTTCCTTGGAAGAGAAAGACATGAACTCAGCCTCTTCACTTACTTTCTCCTCCTTACTTTCTGAGATTAGTGGATATTTTTGGCAGGTAGGTGTGTGTGTGGGGGGAATCCCCCTTTTTGTAATGATGTGTACTATTTTGGGTAACTATCTTTCAGGTGCTAAATGTTACCACGTCTAATGTAGTACCCCTTTACCTTCTGTCAGGGTATGGATTAATAAACTAGTGTTTGATATTGATTTGTTCAGCATTTTCCTCTTCTACTGTTACACGTGAATTTGGCTTAATGAGATTGTGCGTTGGTGAAGCACATTTGTAGTGAGGATACCATGATCCAGATTGAATTTCTGGACCACAAGTTAGAGACCTAATAGCAATGTTATTGCTGAGTTGAATACCTGGTACTAAGTTTTTGAGGAACCTCAGGGTTCAAGGAACTTACAACACCTCCTTCTTTCTGACTTTAGCAACAGTTCCACAAAAAACAAAACACCATCAGTGTTGGACAGTTTGGACCAATCTAACTTTACTGCTTAAAATTATTAACACTTTTAAAAATATTTCTTTAAAGTATTTTTTAAAGTCAACCGGATTTCTTAGCTTTATTTCATATCATGCTCTATGAGTCAAGCTGAGGTTCTGCAACTATGACATACAATATTGTTAGTGTTATGACCACAACAAGAACGAATTAATTTGTCTGGTATGTTTCCCATAATGATCCTCATAAGAAAAGAAGATTAGTCTTTTGCCATTTTCTGTTTTAGTCACAAGAGTAAGGCAGTAGAATGTTAACACCACATATTGTCTCCAAAAGATCACAATATTTTCCATTGCTTTGACCTTTTCGTTGTTCGGTGTTTCAATTTGATCTGGCAGTTGGTGATTAATGATCATTATAATAATTACAATGAAAGGCCTGAAATATAAATTGTTGAATGAACTAGAAAACATATCAAATGTTTTGTGCTACTGTATTTCACAAGTTTTCTCTTTCATTTATTTCAGGTTTTTCTTAATAACAGCAAATAAACAAGTAGCTACAGATAAACAGACAGGCTTAGTCCAAACCAATAGATATGAACGCAACTGATTTGGTGGAACAGACCCAAATCTGTTGAATCTTAACTCTATCACAGAAAACACTGGCTAGACTGCAGGAAAAAAACAACAACAAAAATCCAATCCAGCAAAAGCTTGTGATATGTAAGCTAACTTTTGTATGTACCAAAAAAACCCCACAAAACCAATTTTGAAGTCAATAGTATGCTCTTTTGCCCAAACAGCTTTGCTTAACAAAGACCGAGCATTCCATAAAACAAGGCTGGGCTTTGGATTCAGGTCATTAGCTATGATTTCCATTATACTGTAGGTGCACAAGAAAAGGGATATCTACTTGTCTTTTTGGTTTCACTTTACTGGTTTTGCATTTAGGAACCTAAACTTCCTACCGTGTGGTCTGGGAAGTTAGCAGGTGTGTTCATTCACCTGAGATGAAATGGCAGTTGCATAACAAATGGATCACACATTATGACCATGTTTTAGAATCCATTTTTAAAGTTATCATCATACCAATGCACAATTTTGTTTTCTTTTCATGTAAAATTTTACTGTTTTTGGCCAAGACGGAGTTAATTTTCCTCATAGCGACTCGTATGGTGCTGTGTTTTGGATATGTACTGGAAACAGTGTTGATAGCACAGGGCTGTTTTTGCTGTTGCTGAGCGGTGTTTGTATACCATCAAGGCCTTCTCTGTTTCTCACAGTGCCCTGCCAGTGAGTAGGCTAGCAGTACACAAGAAGTGAGGAGGGGACACAGCCAGGACAGCTGACACCAGCTGACCAGACAGATATCCCACACCGTCTGATGCCATGCTCAGCAGTGGCAAAGCTGGGGGAGGAAGGAGAAAGGGGAGATTTTAGGAGTGATGGCTTTTGTTGTCCCGAGTAACCATTACATGTGATGAAGCCCTGCTTTCCTGGAGCTGACTAAACACCTGCCTATTGATGGGAAGCAGTGAAAGAATTCTTTGTTTTGCTTTATTTCCACACTGAGCTTTTGCTTCCTCTATTAAACTGTCTTTATCCCAACCCATGTGTCATCTTCCTTTTACCCTTCCAGTTCTCTCCCCCATCCCACTGTGGGGGAGTGAACTAGTGGCTGTGTGGGGCTGAGCTGCTGGACGGGGCTAACCCACAACAAAAGTCAAGGTACATATGCGGATGCAGATTCCATATCTGCAGTTAGATTAGTTGGTTTTATTTTTATAGGTTAAATTCCACTCTACTTTCCAGTAGAGAGCGAAACAAATTCCGATAAGGATTAGGCTATAAAAAAACATCATAGTCCTATAGAAGCAGACTGTTTCTATTCCTTAGCTGTTTGAAGGAACACCAGACTTCAGGCAACATTATGTAAAACTTTTTCCTTTCAGAGTGTTATTAGACTTCATGGCAGTAAGGTCTTACACTGTAGATGACTGTATTTCTGTAAGTAAAAATATTAGACTGGTTGATAATTTATCTCCATAAAGCAGACTTCATCTGATTTTGAAAGTATTTACTACTTCTGAAAGAGAAAGGATAGATCCTGTTTGTCACTTTTCTATCTATATTTTGCATTTTTTTGGTAGTTATTCTGTTCTGGCCAGCTTGAAACTCAGTAGTTCTTTCCTAGATTGTTATAATAAGCACAAGAATCCCACCACCCACATACATGTGAAATGAATCATCTAAGTTGCATCCTTATGTTTTAAATATTCAGTGAGTATCAGTGAGCTCAACACTTTATTACAACCTCGGTTTTTGCCTTCCTGTTTATCCACATCATAATAGTACCAAGAAGCAACAGTAAATTTGGTTCAGGCAGATACTACTGAATCTAGCTCTAAGACATCATTACCTGTAGAAGAGAGAATATATTCATAAGAGATGTCCATTCCTTTAAGGTAGTGTTGGACAAATTATCTTAGTAATGATTAGTACGTACAGGGAGTTTGCATTCGTAAAACTCTGAGTAAAGATGAAAAGAAAAAAGTCACGGCAACCAAACAACTTGATTGAATCATAAAGAGGGGTAAACACCCACAAAATGATCTTCAATAATCTGAAAGAGTGGGAAGAATGCTTGTAAGGGTCATCTGTCTTAGAAATTGTTGGAATGACACTTTGAAATTAAAATTTAGGATTAAAGTAGGAGGCAGCACCTTCCAATACAAAAAGCTTTACATTTCATTGATTTTAGTGTTCCAAGATAAATTGTGATATCAAAACAATCTCTGCAACCTAATGGATGACCAAGATTTCATTTTAAAAATCAGCCAGAATTAACATATTATTAATATTAATTTGTTCAAAGGAAAGGGGAAGCTGCCCGCAAAACTTCTCAAATTTTTGTGTGGAAGGAAGAGATCTTTCACAGGTAGGTTTGCAGCGTTTGTCCTGAATTTGCACTGAAATTGAGAGGATAGGGTCTGGACTGGGCTTTTCTGTCTGTGTCGCGTTAAAGGGGGGGGTAAGGGGAGTCTGATATTCAACTAGCCTGCCAGAGCCCTTCCAAGGACTTTCACTGAAACAGTTTCGCAAAGTTGAAACAATAGGTA
>Ga0065711_1026289_pt1 | contig 80770 bp, 42 predicted proteins | sample Hoacrofraction12_FD_59098 | JGI IMG/M metagenome (GOLD analysis project Ga0065711, IMG submission 59098) | Hoatzin crop microbial communities from Cojedes, Venezuela - Epithelial fraction 12 v2 (version 2) | ecosystem: Host-associated > Birds > Digestive system > Esophagus > Crop | place...
TTTTTTTTTTTTTTTGTACTTGCTCGGTTCCTGTTGAAAATGCATCTAACCTATAAACGAACAGCCTCCTCTGTGTTCATTCCCCAAACATTCTCCAAATATTCACATTCTTAAAATACCATTGTCTTCCTTATTTTCTCAATTCTTTGTTTGTTTACACTCAAAAGCTTCTTTGTAGCTGCCTACACTGAGCTGGGAAAACATATAGGCTAGTCGTCCTTTATTTAAATGTACAGTGGATTGTCGATGTCTTTGTTACCAGATACTAGCAAGCTTTATTGAGGACAAACCCATATGCCAGTGAAATTGTACAACATGAATGTTCCCAAAAGTATGCAATGTTTTTTCAGATTAATTGGATTCCATAGAGCATATTCCCATCACAATATGCAGAGGTTTTAAACATATAACTCCCATTAATGTTAATGGGAGTCGCATGCTTAAATCCCAGCACTTGTAGATGGGAATAGCATCGCTTTAGATGAAACTTGTTTCCACCTTACTGTGAAATATTACAAATAATGATTACAGTTTTCTCCCGTGAATGGGAAGGGAACAAGTGCTACCGAATCACCTCTTTAAAACACTTCCTATTTCTAACATTGCCGGACAAAAAACCTGCACTGAATTGCATAAATAACTTGTAATAAAAAATTTTTCTGTGTCGTGTTAAAAAGTAGAGTATAGCCATTCAACAGTCAGCCTTAAAATAGTAGAAATGAGCAGGAAACAACGTTCTCATTAGCAGAAGGAAAGAATCATCATCTTTCTTGGTAGCATACATCCTATTTACATGAATTTGAAATTATATATATGTGTAACCAGGACATCTATTCATTGGGCAAGAATCCTACTAGCTTTTCGGTGTGGGCTGTTTAATTATGTTTTTCTGAAACCAAAACAATAGCTTTGGTGGCAGTTTTGTTTCCAGATATTATGTCATGATACATTCCTTTCATGTTGCTGTAGAAGCAGCAGGCATGATATATAGGAAGTTAAGACAATTCTCAAAATGGACAAAACCATTTAATGTGGACTATGAATAGATAACTAGAGAAACTGTGCTCTGAAACCATTAAAGAAGTTTTTGATTATTTTATGTCAGTCTTTTCAAATTCATTAGTTAACATCTGTATGTTCATTGGGTAACTAGTCACTCATAGACTAGTCGTTAAGGGAGTGAGTAACAATCACACATTTATTGTTTGATCATAGAAAATATAATTATAGAACTGTTACGTGTCTGAACTTGACCTACCAAAACTTTAAGGTAGTTTGAAGGTGTCTTCATCTTACAAAAGTAGCTGAAGTGTTGCATAAACACAGCTTTATACTTTCAATATGTCATTTCTTGATTTCTGATGTCCACCATGGTAGGACATGAACTCTCATCAGTAATTTGGTCTTGAGTTATGATTAATGGGTTTAGAGGTCTGTGACAAAAGAATTCCTTCACTTTAAAGTCATGTACTACTTAGGAGGAAAAATATATTGGAGGAGAAATAAAACTGTCATGGACATCTTAGGTCTGCCAATCATGTACTAAGTTTGCATTTAAGTTATATCCAACACTGGCCAGTATGGGAAACTTCAGGGTAACTTCTTGGTGGATGGTTGTGGACTTGCTTGGTTTTGTGGAAGTTTCATCGTGTTTACCATCAAACAGTAAGGAGTTTGTGTTCTGAAGCACGCAAGATCTAGACCTTTTTTTGATTTTTCTGAGATAAGGGGAGTGATTTGCATGCTCTGCTCAAATAGCTTATTTTCATTTGAATCTTGCCAGATTGTAGGCTTATCATTTATGAGTAGGTTGGGTTTTTTTCTGAGTAGATTAGATATTGTAATGAATTGACTAAGTAGGATAGCTTTGTGGCCTAAGACAGATACTGATAACTTTCAGCATGGATTTTTTCAGATGAAATGATAAAAAGTGTATGGCTATAGAAGGTAATGTGATCCTTACTGCTGTCGTAATGCTTTGTGTGCATGACTTGTCCATCCTGAAGCCCTATAGAGCCTGATTCTGGTTGTTTGTGAATTATTTAACACAATACCTTTTGCATTTGGTGTCACGCTCTAATATGAATATGCAAGGAATGAACAGTAACAGTAAAATAATGCAAATAAGTGAGTCTGAGAGCGTTGTAGAAGAACAACATTAAAATCCATGGTGAGCTGAAATGAAACAATGGGTAGAGAGGATTGGGGTCAAGCATAGAAAAACTCTTCAAAGATACAGTGCAAGTAGGTGGACTAGTGTTTTAGATGAACAGCTTTGTGTCTTCCTGGAGTCTGCCTGAGCAGAGTGTTCAGACCAGGATTTGTTCTTATGTGACTTGTGCCGATGAGGAGTTGTGCCTTTGAACTGCTACTATGGAGTAAGGAGGGCAGATTTCTGACAACACATAGATTCCCATGGGAAATGATTATGTAGTCGCAAGGGTACGGTTTTGTTTTGCTTGCAACAGAATCCAATGGCCTGGGAAGGAGAAACCGTTTACATAGCAAAAGCAGAAGTAACTGCTAATGAAAATTGCAGCCTGTTTCTATATTCCTCACTTGCTCCAGTAGGAAAATACCACTGTCATGTATGTAATCATAGGATAGATTTTATGCTCCTAAAACAGCCAGGCCACAAACAGAAGGGACAGAAAGGAGATAATTCTGTGTGACATAATTGGATATGGCAATAGGCCAAACAGATTATACTGGAAAAATCCCAGATCCTATGTGTGGAAGATAACTGTAAGAGGGAGAAGAAACATCATTGCTTGGTTTACATGGCATACATGTTGGAGAGGCCGAGGAGCAGAGCACAAAACGCATCTGGTTTTCTTGAAAAGGTCCTTGATGTTTGTCTCAGAAGAGATGCTCAACCTCGTAACTCTTTCTTCTTCAGTCAAATGTATAGGGCAAAAAGGTTTGTCTAATACAACTGTGATCTGGGGTGGTTGTGTGGGAAGTCTAAGGCAGGAACCCTTTAATCCCTACAAGTACTTTGGTTGATTGTCCAAATTTGAGTCTGTTTTGGTCAGTAGTGGACTTTTTCCAGGTGCTCCATTTCATCCTCCAACATCATGTCTTTCGATCCATTCCTCTGGTCCTGGCAGTCCCCTGTTCCCCAGAACAAGACCATACAGAAAAGCAGTAGATCTGCTGGTTTGTACAATCATATGTACAGAGAAGCATTCAGAGGTTGGGAGATGGCTATCACTGATCATGTGTCAACATCTTCAAAACTCATCTAGGTATGAGCAAACTGTTGCTCAAATAAAGCTCAATTCCTTCCTGCTTATTCAGTGCTTTTCTTATTATACCAATTTGCAAGCTTTCTGTCTGTAACATCATCTTTCTTATGCAGGCTTCTCTACAATCTACAGATTCATTTATGTCTCAAAACAGCCATCTCTTGCCCAAGCATCTGAAAAACTAATTTAACTCCAAGCTCAACACTTAGGGAAATTGGAGGTATTATGTAGTCTTTGCCTTTCCTCTCCTATTCCTTCTGTACCATCAGGCTTTTTACTCACTTCTGCTTCTACCACTTCCATGCTTGGAAAGGATGGAAGCTTTTTCATTTTTTTTTCAAGATGTCTCTGCATCTTATCACTGATTGATTTGTATGCATAAGTCATGGCAAAAATCGAACGCCTCATCTTCCTAACCAAGCACCTCCACTTTCTGTCCTGTCTTCTGGTCCTGCCATGTGAATGTCATACTTGACTCATCTCTTCTTTGTGTTGCTTCATCACAATTGGCCAGGAGTCCTGATGAAACACTTATGTTGACTCAGGGTAAAGTCGGTAGGTAGAGGGTTCACTGGTACTTTCCATTAGGTTGGACTGTTCCAAGAACTAAAACAATCCTTCTTCAGCATGATTGTCTATCAGATAGTGTATCTAGCTAGTGCTAAACTGGGAAGAGATTGAAGTGGTTTGAATGATTTGCCTGGGGCCAGGAAGGACACTGCACAGGGACAGATTGTGCCAGGCTGTTGTTTGAGTGGCAGAAAAGGCACCAAATTATTTTTCTTTCCTTCGCTGATTTGGTAAACAGTGACCCAGAATGTGTGTGTCTTTGTGGTCCAGCCAGATACGGAAATTGTTTCCTCTGAGCATCCTCAAGCAGACTGCAAGCAAAGGCATCAGGAAGAGCAGGGATGGGCTCACAAACAGTTGCTCAGTATCAGTGGTGGTTCCATAGGTAGAGTTCTCAGCAGTGAAGTTAGTACTTCTGGGTATTTTAAGGTAAAGTATTAGCCTAATTTATCAGCTGTGTATATGGCTGGAGTCAGAAATTGAAGGAGAGATGTGAACATTGAGCAGCCTTCAGTGAGTGAAACCTGGGCAAAAAGGCTATGTTCTTGGCCAAAGCTCGCTACGGAATTTTATTCTTATTCTGATTGGCACTGACGAACACTCCTATTCTTCAGTGTTTCTCCTCTTTGTGGAGAAACATTGACCATCACACTGAAGGATGCCTCATCTTTAGTCCTTCTAATCTGCCTTTGTCTGGGTGCCTACCACTGTATTTCAGCTCCCATTGCTAGGCATTATATTTGGGAAAACTGCTTGCTTGTTTTAAAAAAAAAAAAAGTGGGGAAGAAAGAGAGAGGGGAAAAAAGGACTTGTGAACCTATGGTGAACTTAATTAACATCGCTGGAGGGACAGCAATAAAGTACTTAATAGGGCTATAGGAAACCTTGCAAGATATGAACTAGTCAAAATATTATTGACGTATTCAATTATTTGCAGTTGTGGGGGTTTTGTTTTCTCTGACAACTCCTGAAAATAATAAAGCACTTAGAAGTTCTGCTTTCACTTGGCTAACCTAGCGCGCTCGCAGCAGCACAGTGTGTTACCCCGGGAGGGAGCCAAGCCGGAGCCAGCGCGGGGCGAGGAGCGCTGAGAAAGCAGTACAAGCAGTCCCTCAGGAGGGGAGCAGCTCACATTCATCTCTAGGGGCTCTTCCTGCCTGGCCTGTATTATTTATTTTACTATTATTAGCATTTCTGAGACACCAGTCACTATGGTAACTGGGTGCCCGTAATAACTTTGCATTTATATGGTTCTTTCCGCCAACAGTTTCTCTGTACTTCACAGTTACTAATTACTTTCACCCCACACACATGGCCTGTTACACTCTCGAGGTTATTAAACCTGAGGACTTCTTACAGATGGGAAGACTGAGGTGCAGAGGGCTTAAGGGCTGAGTGTTTATGGGCCTCCTCAGTTCTGGACCTGCTTCTCCACAATAAACCTGCATTTCAGTTGCTTTCCCTGGCTTCCTAGAGGCGCATTGCAAGAGGGACTTAAACACAACCGCCTGTAGGCTTCATCTTTCTCTTTAAATTGTACCCATCGCTTTCCTTCTGCTTGCTGAGCCTTTGAGACCCAGTGCTGGGCGCCAGGGAAGGCTTTGGCTGAATGATCTTGATGCAAATATTTCTCACAGCTCTTCAACAGTGCATTTTGCATCCAGCCTTGCAGAGACAGACATAGAGAGCATCGTGACCCCATGGCAAGTATAAAGAAGGACGGTGGGAAGACCTCAGCAGTCGTACAGCTCAGCTGTGCCCCCTGTCAGCTTTAGAGATGCAGCCAGGCTTGGCCATACGGTATTCGGCGTCAGAGATGTTCACTGAGGGATGACTGCGATGATGCACACAAGCCTGCCGGCAGGTTTGCTGGGCACACCTCGGAGGAGAAACCCCGCACACAGCAAGATCGCAGGGCAGCAATCGCATCCCTGCGTTTTGCTTCAGTTTCCAGCAGCAGTTGGGACTCTGTGGTTGCAGTCACCCACTGGCTTAATAGTGTCAGCTTTAATCCTTTTAATATTTCTCTTTTCAAGATCATCTTAGCTCGGGGGCCACATGGAGGCTGAATGGCAGGAAGCCTGCAAGCTCTGGGGTTGTGGAGGGGAAAGGCGCAGTCTACAGCAGTGCCACTATGCACATCACAGGAAGAATGAGGTTGATTTTCACATATATTTATAACATCTGTGTGACTAATAAAATTGACGGAGTTTGTCATAATCAGCTTGTACTCTCCAGTGACAGAATTATGTCTGAGCATTTGGAAATCTCATGCACAGGCAGTTACTCAGGGAATATGCTGTGCAGATCAAGTTGTGCCTGCGTGGCAATAGATACCCATGCTGAAATGCAATGCTCTCTTCTGTGCTGCAGCGGGGCTCTCGGTAAGAGCATATTGTTGAACGGGACACAGGTTCCTGTGACACGCAGTCCTGTGCAGCCTGCTGTAGGTGACCCTGCTTCGCAGGAGGGTTGGACTAGATGACCCACAGAGGTCCCTTCCAACCCCTACCATTCTGTGATTCTGTATTAGCTAAAAAACATAGTTTGTGTGGGCATCCACTGTCACAAGTGTGCGTTTACATGCACACAGTTGCACTAGGGTAGCATATTGCCAATGCAAAACGAATCGCAGAAATATTGCATTGAACAGCCCAGTCCTCCAATCTAGGTGGCAAAGGCAAAGCCCCCATGAAGAACAGCATAAAAGACACCGCCCTGATTTCCTGCCAAACCCTCACCCACCAGTGTGCCTGATGTTGCTGGTGCCCCGGGGCTGGCTCTCAGGAAGATGTAAGTCCTCGCAGCTCTCCTGGGCTCTGCTGAGGGTGTTGTGCCTTCCTGGTGCTGGGCTGCCCAGTTACTTCCATCCCCTGTGAAGTCCAACACCCAAAAATCGCAGGGGGTGGAATGAACTGAATCTCAGACCTGCTAGTCCTCTGAGGGCTGACGTGAGAAATCAGCACGTTTTGTAAAGTTACAGCTTTGTAGAAAATCGTACAGTAGTATTTTGTGATAATGTTACTTAGCATGCTACTCGGTGGTAGAGGGTCTTTTTTGCTGTTGTGCTGAAGAGTTGGTAAAATCCATGTTCTATTGCTGGATCAAACATAATCAGCTGATAGCTGTCAGGTTCCCCAGGAAAAAATGGACAAATGATGCCGGAATGACAAATCCTGATCACATTCATTTTATAAGCAGAGATAGTTGAAGTTTCATATGTGATGGATTGAAAAACAGTACTTGAGAGATTCATACATTCTGTATTTATTTTCCGCATATTGTTGGCTATGGGCTTAAACAAAATTGGTTTTACATCCAAAATGTAATCTGAATGCCTACAAGCACAAGAAGGCAGATGAACACAAGTCATTTGTGCATCCAATTCTTTTGCATGTGCATGTAAACACTTCTTTATGAAATATCGGGGTGGGCAACATTTAGTAGTTGTTAAAAATATGGACTCTGATTTTTCAAGATGATGACTTGATTTGCCAGAAGGCTGGAAAATGTGTATTTCTGACTGTGCCAGTTCTGTACGTCCTGCCTCTTCATAGCCCTGTCAGCGCTGTGACTTTAAAATCCTCTTGGATCAGCATCTGACATTGCTCGTTTACGTTCAGAAAGAATCCAAACCATGTGAACCTCTTCTGTAACTCCCCTCTCTTTCTGGGATGGATATAGGCATTTCTGCCCCAACTTTTGAGAGAGTTTTGGGGCCTGACCCAAAACACGTAGATTCTGAGGATTTCGGATCAAACCCATGTTGCCATGAGAAGCAAGCACTGAAATGCCATTTAAAAGTGAGTTCAAGCCTTTTATTGTTTTAGATCCAATGATAATAAAGACAAATGCATTGGATTAATAATGCTCCTACCTTGAAATTTAATTTAAAATCTCTTGTAATGTAATCACATTTGGGTGTGCCATTACCCAGATGGAGAGAAATTTGTTTTGTTGAGAAATTACTTTAGCATAAGAATGACTTGAGTTTATTAACAGGGAAAAAACATGACTCCCCTCCCCAACCACTCCCCATGCATTCCAAAAATAAGAAACTCATTTCAACATGGACATTACTGGTTAAAAAATAATTACACATAATGAAATGTCATATTTCACACGTACTCCCTGCAAACCACGCTTCTTAGTCTTCCCCAAAGCACTGCAGGGTGTAACCAGCTCTTTCTTCCTCCTTCATGAAAAGAATATTTCACAATGGAATTGTGCGATGACAAAAAAAAAATGATGCTGGAAGAGCATCACTACCCAGAGAGACATAAGGAATTGCCACAGGCCACTGCATATAATCCCACACAATATTAAGTAGTCATTGTATCTCTTTCCAAGGCTTCATTCTTCTTTTGTGACCTACAGCCTCAATGAGAGTTTTTACAGAAATAGAGCGCCATGGAACAGCAAATTTGGGAACCACGTCATCTGACAAAAAATGTTTGGCTTAGAATGTTATTTTTTTTTAATGTATCTTTCAGCTGCTGTCATTAAAATTGTTAAATAACATTAGAAACGTGTTTTGTCAATTACCTTGGGGACAAGTATAAAATATTGGGCTGTTAAATGCATGCCACAAAAAATAAAATGGCACAGTGCAAATGCTGCATGAAAAATTAACTTCCCTAGGTTGCCGTTTGCAGGGGCGGATGCCTATCGGCACACCTCAGCCTCCTTATGGAGGATTTCCACCACGGGGATGACTCTCATTAGTTGTGGTTAGATATTCACAAATCGGGGAAATGCTTTCTATAAATGTTTGTGTACATTTAAAAGCAGATTTCTGCAGAGATTCTGGTGCTGACAGTTTCACTCCAGGAGCACTTGCAAAGCACAGATGCATGCATGCGATGTCTGCAACCCACAGCATGCACCAAGGCCTTGTGAACGGTGAAGTTTGGGGTGATTTCTTTAAGTAGGGCTTTGGTGGGACTGATACTTTTTCTGTTAATTATGTTCAGTGTGTGAAGAAACGTGTACGTCATTCTGCATAAAACTGAATAGCACAAATTAATTTTGTGCCTGAGAACAAGAATATTCAGCATATACATTAATGCTAACTCATTTCTAATTATGTATTTCTTAATATGGGCAATGTTGCCTGTGTCTGGAGACAAGTCTTGTAGTTCTGTGAGCTTAGGTTTGGATAGCTAAATTTATTTCATTCCTGCAATATTCCTTTTTAAATAAACATGTAGAGATAAACCTGTGACATTACTAAGAAAAGAGACTGCAAGAGATTATCTGATTATCACAACTGCAGCAGACTGGGATACTGGTGCTGAGTTAAATGTTCTGTGGTAAGGTTTTTGCAAATTCCAGGAATTTTTGAGGATAGCAACAGGGAAACCGAAGATGTTTCAGTTTACTCCTTAAAGCTCCACCCTGAACTAAAATAGGTAGCAATGTTAGAAGCAATGAAAGAAACAAAGCAGGCGGGTGAGGAACTGATAGGAAACCACAGGAACAACATAAAGACAGGGAAGGAAATTTGACAAAACATTTTTAATTTTTCTGCTTGAGTGAAACAGTTATGTGGGGTGAAAGAGTGCCCATTTAAATACTGACATTTAAAAAATCCTCTCTGTTTAATGCCCTGACCTACTCCTGCCTATAATTATCAGCACCCAGTGGTAGCACTTACTGACCTCGGTAACACCTTGTTTAAAAAAAAAATTTTTCAAAATTGCACTCAGTTTTTTGTTGCTGTGCTTTTGTTGGATGCCTGGGAGAGGTTATACAGCCACCCATAACCCACTCCATCCTCAAATCTAGGCATACTTTAGATTCAGAGCTTTGAAAACCAGCTAAATTTACACACAGCTTGCTCTGTAAATATATCTGCTCATTTAAATGAGGTCTCATTTGAAATGGCTTAGCCCAATAATTAATCATTTCATTCTCTTTATATATTTGTGGGTGTTTGAAAGAAGTTTGATTAGTTACCAGTGATTACACTTCCCAACACCCTGCAAAGGAAATAACAAAATGAAACCCGTCAGGCTTTTGGAAAGGATTGCTGGGGCTGAATTTGGGCTGAATTTAATAGTGACTTACTAACTGGCAATTATTTGTCTGCCTTTTACAGGAACTCCATAATGAAAGAGGTTATCATCCAGGAGTTATACCGGGTTGGTTTTTAAACCCTGCGACAGGAAGTTACTATGCTGTGGGCAAAGCAGTGATGGCTTTCAAGTTCCTTTCAAGACAGGGACGGCATGAGGAGAGCAGCGGTGCCGTTTCGGATCACACGAGCACAGGTATGCCCCGGTCCCGCGGGACACTCAGTCTCCTCCTGCTCAGTCACTGGGGCTGGTTCGGTCAATGCAAGAAAACAGACAAGCTTCCCGTTCCTCATCTGTTGTATCTAAAGGCACTAAATTATTTTAAGGAGTCCTGAGATTCAGGTCTGAAGATGTTTGCCTAATCTGAAGGTTTTTTGCTTGTAAGGAGCTGCAGAGGGGAAAAGGTTGTGTCAGTCTGAGTAGGTATTACCCATCTAATGCTGCTCGTCATTTCTTGTCTATCATGTGGCCACAGTGGGTGAATGTCAGAGTTCAACATACCCATGCTGTTTAACCCGGTGCTATTATCACAGTGACCTTAACCAGCTAGGCAGTTCACAGAGTAGGCACTAAACAGAGCATGAGATGAATTTAATGGATTACTAGGGAGTATGTTATTGCAAGGAAAAGCACCTGTGGAGCAACATATTTACCTCAGTTCCACTGAATGAGCATGTTGAAAGTGAATTGGCACAGCCTTCTGCTTTATGAAAGGAAGTATTTTGTCATTCTTCATGCTTTCATTAAGAGGATTTAAGGCACAGGATGCTGAAATGGTTTTGTGTTGACACCAAAAAAAATCACAGATTAATAGCAAAGCTTGAAAATAGTAAAGCATCTGATTTTTGCTTTTTCATCAACAAACCTAATAAACCAGGATGAAACTATTAACATACAAATAGACAACCTTCTGATTGAAACAGCAGCAGCCAACCCAGCCTGAAAAAGACCTCTTCACGCAGAAAGCAATTATGATGGCGAATGTTGTCCAATTCACTTCCATTTGCAGCAAACTTAGAAAATCAAAATGTAACCAATCATAATTTTTCAGAAAACACTTGTGTTATTTAAAAGCGAAGATGCACTTAATTTTTATGATCATGATTGGCATTTTAGAAGCCCTCAAATCTACTGCAAGTTTTTATTCCTTTGAATTTCTGCTGTAGACAAGTATTATAAATAAGGAAAAGCAAGCCCTTGGGATAAAGCATTGTGGGAAACCTCCCCAGAGTAAAGGCAGAAAATACCATAGATTATACTACAATAGTGTGCTTACTTTCCTTTCTTCCATCTCCCCCAAGATGATGTGCTGTGGGAAGAATATACTTACTGGCTTAATCGTCATTTAACAATCTACCTCCTGATGATGATAATCTAGTGGAAAGAAGTTTCCTGATTTTAAAGTCAGGCTGTTACAACCGATACCACTAAGCTATTTCAGATTTTACAGAAAAGAAGTTTTGTTTTGTCGTTAAATGAATCAGTGGTGCAGGAGAATTTTCCCTCGTGACAGAGCAAACCCGGTTGCCTGTTTACATGGACCAAGCGTTCCTTGCGCAAACCATCGCCAAAGCCTGTTCAGAAGCGTGTCAGCTCCACGGAGCAGGGAGGCTTTCCAATAACATTGTGATGCCTAATTCCAGCTTATGCAAGTGCAGTATGGGTGGTACCAAGCCCTACTGAATTTTCTTTTGTCCCCATTCAGAAAGGGTGTCAATACATGCCTAAATCCCGCCTCATTCAGGAGAGTGCAGAGACTCATCTGTAATTTAAAGCATGTGTTTTAGGTCCAGTTGATTTCTGAGGTGAACGCGTGTGTATGGGGAGATATATTTTTTCCACATCTTGAACCTCGATATGTCCTGCTCCTTCTGGAGGAAGGAGGCGAGTTGCTTTTTCCAGGTGGAGGTAGGAGTGCCTATAGAATTGCATTAGGGACTTTTACCTGAGAGAAGCAGTTCTCTTGGATGTCTTAAAAAGAAGTCTTAACATGGTAACTCTGAAATGTTGATGCTTTTCGGTACCTGTCCTAATTTTGATATTGAGGCAAGTATGCATTTAACGTGTCAGTGAGCTCGTTGTCCAGTTTCCTTCTCATTTTATAAAACTTGAATATGCCTTTCTAGCAGGACGTAAAATTGGTAACTTCTCACTTATTTAGGCTGTCTAAAACCTGATCATCATATATTATGAAAGAATTCAGGTTTGGTGCATGGTGGAACAAGATTTCTGTGTCACAGAATTAAAAACCTAATTAGACAACGAAAGTAGCCTCCAAATATGCAGACGCTCTTTTGCGCTCCAAAATAGTTGCATCAGTTATCAATCAAGTGGACAAATGATGCAGACAGGCAACCAAGGGTTTTCATTTGTGAGTAATATTAATTGTGGGTGTAAAATGAAAGATATAATAAGTGATGAAGGTACCACTCAGTAGTTGGATGAAACACTTTCTAAAGTTAATTCCAAATAGGGAGTTACAAATGGGACACTTTTATAAGCAAATAAAATTTCAGCTCTGCACTGACCATTGTACGTTCTTGAAAAATTATATAGATGTGCCCATTGATTATTGTTCTCCTTGATTTTGGTTTTCAAGTGCTGTGTTCTGGCTCACTGTTCATTAGTCTGGAGTAATTGGGCTGGGAGAGTAGCATTCAGACCTCGGTTCAATATGCAAGGCAAATAAATTATGCAATTATCTGATATAGAGTCACAGAGTAGCATCATAGGGAAACAAAGGGTGCCAAATCAAGACCACATGTTTTTAAGAGGATTATGAACTTAAGTGATATGCAGCTAAATGTCATCTATTTGCAAAGAATTGAGGAATTTGAAAAAAATCCTTTTGAAGGTTCTAGTGAATATAGTAATTGTAAAAACACTTGCCAGGATTTTTCCGAGGTCAGTGTCAAGAAGTCTGAAATTCAGACAGAAATGACTCTGTTCCTGATAATCCTTTCTGAATAGGATTCCGCACTGCCCTTCGCTACGGTCTGATCTTTTCTCCATGGAAGACTGGACATCTGAACCAACAATTTCAAGCAGTGATTGACCCCACAAGTTTTCAGATGTTCAAGTTTTTTATAAATCATGTTAAAATGGACCATTCTTTATCTAAAAAGATTTAAAATCTAAAAATCTCGTAGATGCTTTCAGCTTTCTTTTTTTTTTTAATAAATAGTGTATTTGTGGCATTTAATGCCCTGTGTTTGCTGTGCCTTGACAAAAGACCTTTATATTTTTCCTATCTAGATACCGAACAGAGGTTTTCACCTCATGTCTGTCACTGAGGTCTGCATGCAGTTACTAAGCCTCTACTATCACATAAAAGGGTGGAGACAGGACAGCAGTTTTCTCTGGAAAAGAGACAGATGATCATGCCAAGTCGCATAGAAGTATTGGCAATAGCTATCTTGGGGAGAGATTGAGACAGCTTTTGACAGGAGCCAACACCCATTTTCAGATTAAAAACGTTCGTCCCACCATCTAAGTCCTTAGTCTCTTCTCCAGCAGACACTTCTCTGGGAAAACATCCACTGCTGAATGTCTGAGGCTGGTGGAGATCCTGTGACTTGCTCTGCGGTTCCTAAATCTGCAGCACCCACACTGCCTGTGCTCATGCTCTCTTTTTATTGCATTTTTGCCTGCATAAAATACTATGAACAACCAACTGGCTACATTTAAATGTAAAAAAGCGAGTGAAATGGCTTCCTCCGTTCTTGTTGTCTTGTTTCTGGAGACTTTGTGGTGGTATCTTGTCTCGTTTGTCCCAGTGTCAGTCTGGTCTTCATTTTTTGTCATCTGGCAGTTTGGGGTTTAGTGTTCCATCACAGTCAGCCGGAGTCTAATGGAGCTCACATCTCCTTGGATTGATGTTGGAGGGATGAGAGGGAGCCTGCGGTCGATACGTGCACTGCTGGTTCAGGCAAAATGGACTCTGCATTCAGAAATGATGTCATTTTGGCTAAATTCAGGCTCAAAGGAGTCACTGTTTTCTTATGTTTTTCTCTCGTGTGTATTTTTAGACTAGTTATAGTTTGGATACTAACTTGCAAAAGTCCCATTCTCTGGATGGTTTGGGCTTTGGTGTGGGACAGGGTCATATAAACATGCTTATTCAGTTAACTCTGTCAGCTGAATTCAAAGCGATTTGCACAGGGCTGCTGTAGAGACCTGGAACACGTAGCCAGGAGGAGGCAATTCCCATATCATCTAAAATCTCATGGAAAGATGCAAGCAAGTAAATAGTCAATTTTAAAACCTTCGTATAGAAGACACTAAAGATCCTTATAACTAAGTCATTAAAATACATTTTAAGAGCGAAAAAGGATGAGAGGGTATTTCCAGATGCAACACATTTCAAAATAGATGTTCCAGGATTGCCAGAAATTTTTGGAAACAGAGGTGATAGCAGTATCTCCCATTTAGATAACTGAGCAGGAAACAAGTGCTGCGAGCTTTGGAAAGCCCGTGGAGCACAGGGGTGGGGATCAGAAGGCAGAGGTAAGGGAAGGGCATTTTGTGTCCCAAGACTCTGCATCCTATTTTCTACACCAAAGGAACACAATGTGTTGGTTTTCTGCAATAAGCAGGATATTGTTTAGGTCCTTTTCCAACAAAGTATTATCAAGTGTTTTTTTGTTTGTTTGGCTTTTAATTGAGGGCGGCAGCAAAGTTCAGAGCACCTTGTGCAGATGTTACAGGGACACAAAAGTACAAGATAAGGTGCTTCCTACCACAGGAAGGCTATTTTAACAGTTGGTTTTTAAGCTGATATTTATGAAGGAAGGAAAGTCAAAGGCAACAATAATTAATGTCATCATTATGGTCCAGATTTTCAAAGAAACATAGTAGGATTAGGAGCTTTTTCAGCTTTTCAGAAGACTTTAGCATGAGGTTAGGCAGCTTTTGAAAGACAAAAATACCAAAATCTAGGGGTTTTTCTAATTTTTATATACGGAATCTATGTTCTTTTCAAGTGTATGGATTGCAGATGGAAAAGAGTGTAAGCAAAAGGGTAGGTAAATTCACAGGCCTCACCATCTTCCCTCATTAATGGTTCTAAGCAGAACATGCTGAGCTTTGTGACTTTTTATTTATCATTGAAACAATTTTTGTTATTTGCTGAATGGTTAAAATTTCTTTTCCTGATAATGTGGGAGGTAGCTGTTCATCATATGGAATGATAAACAAAAGCAGCGAAAGTCTTTGCAAATGGGTTAGTTTGCAGCCCTATGGAGCTATGCTTCATGGGTTTATTTGCATCGTCAGTAGAATCTAAACTAATTTAAATCATGGTAGGGAGCGCATGTTAATGACTTCACTGGGGTAGTGCATGCCTCCCTTCTTACGCAGTGGTTCTGATCCACAAGCAGGTCAGTAGATCAAAACCACATGCTATCTTGTGAGTGGTAAGGACCCTATGTGAACCAAATTCCTGGTGGTCATGTAGATACTTTTATACATCACAAAAATTACTGGCATGTTATCTACTACACCAAACAGTCCAAAGGTTGACTTAGGTGCAGAAATTAGCTATATCCCTGCCCAGCAGAATGAGGTGCTGCTGGCCAGTGGGAGAAGAAGGGAGGGAGCTTTGTTGTCAGCTGAACATCAGAAATGCTTTCCCAGCTTCCTCCCTTGCAGGCTTGTTCTGACTTCAGCAACTCTCTGGCCCTCACAGGCTTGAAAAACTGTATAAAGGAAGCAAAAGAAAAGGTATTTCAGGGAATGAAACCAAGAATTGTAAAGATCTTTGAATAACTCGTGTTTTCAAACTGGGTTAAAGCAGACTTAGAGTAATCTGACATGGTGTAATCCTAGTGAAGTTGCAGAAAAGCAGAAATTAAGTATTTATTTGGGGTATTACGGAGTCTAGTATAAGATATTGTTAAGTACTGTCAGTAACTCATTATACATATATTTTAAAAAATAAGAACTTAAAAGAAAAAAGAAATTTCAGATTAGAATGTGGTTGCAGTACATGCATTATACATGCTTCTCCTTCTGTTCCACTAATGGATCCTGACTGCCAGAACAACGAAAAGAGACACTGAAATTAGCGGAACTAAGACCCAGATCTATTAAAAATTTTCATTTGCCTCCAGTGTAGAATTTCAGACAGGCCCCTGATTTCTGTGAAGCATTTCCAAAGTATCACAGCTATGCTGTAAAATGAGTTTTCTGTCAAAGGGAACGAGTGTGGTCGTAGAAGCTATTGAATCTTCTGTTTCCTAATGGCCGGGCACCGAAGACATGAAAAAGAAAGGATGAAGCATCACTAGTAGCATATCATTAATGCTGGTGGCAAGTTGAGGAACTACTGGGGAAAGAAACATCAATAGCAGAAGAGGCTGAGATGAATGAAGCAGTAGGCATCAGCATGGAAATGCCACTTAATTATACTAGGTTCTAAAAAGAACTAAATCATGCCAGATATATTGTACCAAAAGCTGAAGCTAAGAGTCACAAACCACCCATTTAGGCTTAGCAACCAAGCAGGAGAATCTCAAGTGCAGTTCCCCGATCTCATCAGAGGTGTATCGCAAGTCACTGCTGGAGAAGAATATCTCTTACCTTTCAGTCCTTGGTGATCTCCCGCTGCTGGAAGAGTCACTAATCCCAAGATTTTCACATTCTGAGCTAAAACCGAAGATGGAATATTATTGCAGTTGGAAACTTATTTATGGGTCATCAAAGAAATAAAACATGCAACAGAATGTATTGGCTACACCAGTTACCCTCTTAAGGGGAAAAAATAACATTAAAACATACTGCAGAATTGTCAACAATCCGATATTCGGTACAGAGTACTTATCAGGAAACTCTCCAGTATGAAGTTATGCTTCATTTTTAGTGCTGCCCAAGCATGCTCTGCTTTTGCCAAAATAATGGAAGTCTGAGGCTTTGCTGGGATTTTCCATACTTCTGTGGCTTTAAGTTATATCCTTCAATTTTTAACTTTTTTTTTCTCTTTTTGGTAATGGGAAGTTTTAGTGCCTGGAAAACTTGAGACACTAAAGGAACCCCAAAAAATGTATATGTAGGAGAGGGTTTGGAATTCTTCTGAGTCCTGGTCAGACCCTGGAAAACAGAACCAAACCTCAGAACCAAAAATTCCTTCATGATTTTTCAACATTTCTGCTAATGCCAAGTTCCAGGGTCTGGTTTACATTGGGAAACCTTGACTCCTGGCTCCAAAGGGTTCAATTAGTCAAAATGGTTGGCAGATGGAAAAAATAATTAAGTTCCATCCAGTGTTTTGTACAATAAAAATAGATTCAAGGCATAATGGCCTTAACCTTGAACTTTGCAGGCCAGCGTCACATAATGATAAAGAGGGAGTCAGCTTTTAAAACCTGGATTATCTACCAGCACACGTACAGAGCGCCAAGCTGGGCTGCAAGGGGGAGAGGCACCAGAATCTAGCAGGCTGAGCACATGATTATTAATGTAATAATTTTTAGCCCAGGTTGAAGATGCAAATTCTGGCAATGAGCAGTAACTTGACACGGATATTACGAGATTACCAAAACCTCACAATAGTAGCAATAAAAATAATCATCTGTTATTTGAAGAGATGCTGAAATGCATGGAAATTTTAGAATATTATTCTTAGAAATCTTTCTCCTAAATGCTTTGTCTTTCCTGAAAGTGACAGAAAAACAGATAGATAACACTTTTGGCAAACAAATTGGTTTTATTTTATGTTTAAATACAGACTTAGATGCCTAACTTCAAGAACTTGAGTTTGAAAATACAGTTATGGAGCAGAAACATAACCTGTGCCCTAATTTGATGTCAAAATTATTTTTACTCCAACTATCCCATAAGATAGTTGGGACAAAGAATTATACCCGCCAGTACACAACTGATCTTTCCGAATAATGAATATATTCACAAAAAAGGAGAGGCATGTAGGGAAAATTTGCAAATTGGAAAGTGTGACTTATGACACAAATGATTTATTACAAAATAAGCTCTAGTGAAAATTTCATGGCTGAACCAATGTTTCAGATAATAAATGATATAATACATACAATAAAAAGTGGACAAATTCTTCACCATTGTCAATGACAGCACCTGGCAGTACAGGGCACATGGGCTCAGAGATTTATCTCTTAAGTATAGAATGAAATTCCCAGCTGGTGGGAATTACTAGGGCACAGCTGAGGCTCTAGATTGTAATAGTTATTAAGTTTTCCAGAAAGCGTAAGAGCTCCACGTATCCACACTTGTACATCTACGGTTTTACATTTGCTCTTGGCTGTCACTTAGTGTTGGATGCAACTGTATACTTAACATCTGAAGAGATGGAGAAATAAATTGAATTGCTCTTAGTGCAAGTCTCATCAAGCTCTGCAAGGTGAGGTAAGTCTGCTTCCTATTGCTCATGTCCTTCCTTCTATTCCCCAAACTTCTACCAGGTTCGATTGCCATCTCTCTCAGCATCTCTTTCCCTCTCCCGTATCCCTCCTCTGAGGCTACCCTGCCCCAGCATGGCTCCAGCCCCCGTTGCCACCACACATTTCTCCCTGGCAGCAGGGCTTTGCTGTGTGTTTGAGCAGCGTTGCTGATGCAGGGTGAGGACAGGCGTATGTGGGGTGGCTCCTGATGTGATATCATGAAGTGTTTTGGCAGCGCTCGTGTGGTTGAACCACGTGGCTGGTGCCGCAATGCTAGCATTTTAAAGAAGTGATGTTCATATCTTTGCAATTGCTCTGATGGTTTGGACTCCTCTGAGTTGTACAGCAGATGGCCCCCACCTTTCTCTTCAGGGAGTGTCTCATGTTTATTCATGGTATTAGTCCAGAAAAGCCACTGAATCTATCCGAAATTGTGTGGTATTTAGAGGGACAAAGATGTTCAGCTAAGCCTGGGAATCATTAGGTATTTGGACGGGGCTCAGTTTCACAGCTGGCAGAAGGAGGAGAATCTTTTTCTCCTTAACTGCTGAGACTGTCAGCAGCAAGTTTGCTGCACCACCTCACAGTTCGTGAGGGTTCTTGGGTTGGTGGAGTGGATGTCCTGTTTTGTGAACTCTAAACACATCATTTTGGTGCGTGTGTGTGAGGGGGAGTCTTTAAATTTGGAGCCTGCTCTCTGTTGCTTCATGGCTTGGATGGGAGCATTGGATGTGTCTCCTTGGGATGGAAGTGGTGGGTGCTGGTATTTAAAGTAGAAAGTGGCAAGGATGGAGGGTGTCAAGAGGCAGAATTTTTCCTTTGAATCATAATATAAATTCGCTTCACTTGAATCTCCAAGTGAACCTTCAGAGCCCTGATTTCTTCAGTCTCTCAAGAGCCAAGCTTCTGGGTTCAGCCTGTCCCAAAGCACATGCTTCTGACTTGACATAGCTGTCCTAGAGGCCAGGAAAAATCAGTGTATACTGTTGTGTTAAACCCATCGAGGATTAGCAGAAAGGGGTATGCTAATGAATTCCGTGTGAATATGCTGCACCAGACCAGTCCTACAAAGAACAAAAATAATTTGGTACAAAACCTGCCTGGTTTGCTTTCCATCTCGGACTGATCACTGAGCAGGCGGTTGCTCTGAGCAAGGGCTATTCCCTGTGATGCTGCTAACATCACCGGGGTGGTGTGAGGTGTGGTACCCTGCCCTGCGAAGGCAGAGCCGGTGCTGTGCAGATCAGAGCAGGCAGCACATCTTGATATCTACTGCGACTCGTAAGGCGAAGGCTTTGATGTATGTCCAGGACCTGGCCACTATGATGCAAGATGCACTGCAAAACCTGCTTTGCAAGGAGCACATCCGTAACCATGGGATCTTTGCTAACAAAATCTTGTCCATCAGGAAGCCTGGATCAGTGATTGATCCTCGGGAGTTCCTGAAGAGAAATTCCTTGTCCTAGGTTTGATGCTGGTATCCTCCACCTCCTGGGAAGCCCAAGCCTGTCTCACGCTGTTACATGAATAACCAAAGCAAAGGCTTCGGGTTTTGCTTCCAGCTCAAAAGCACTTCAGTTCCAGCATCAGTGCTCCTGTAGAAAATGCTAGAAATGCCTTTTTGTGTGATGTTTTGTAATTGAATTTAGTTGTAATACCTTCACTTATGAAATGCGCTGCACTGAAAGCCTCTAGATTTTCACCAGTGGAGCGGCTGTGCCAGCTGGCTAAGAAGAACTGTTGTGATAATTTTTCTACTTTTCTCACCGACTTCCCTATATCTCACTATCCTCGGATTTACTTCTTTTCACCAGCCTGGCTCCAGCTCTTCTCTTTGGCAATGCTGCTGGTTGCTCTCCCGTTCCCACGTGCCTGCACGCACACACACAGGCTCAGGCAGATGCTCATAACCTGACTTCACGATTCACCCCTCTCCCTTCCTAATTGTAAGAAAAACAGAGAAGGAAGATTGAAAATAAAAGTGTTACACAGAGGAATGAGGCAAAAATAGAAATCCAAGGATACAGTGGTTGTAAGGGATGCCCAGAAATTTGCTTCTGGAGTCTTGAGTCTCTTTTAATTTTCTCTCATACTTTGCTTCACTGCTCTCCTTTCAGCTGTTCAGGCCAGAGTGTTTGGTAGACTTTTACTGCCAAATGCTATTATAACCAAGCTGCTGTGATCTTTCGCCAAATCTCAGGAAAGAAGTGGATGTCCTGAAGCATTGGTGAGCCAGTGAGGGAACTCTTTACCATGGCTGGAATGGCAAACATGAGTGTAAAGATGAGAGCCACAGGAGTAGGGCTACAATGCTCTATGGGGTCTGATTTCAGCTGCTGCATGCAGGAAGAGCAGCCTTGTATGTCTAGAACATATGACCGTTTCATCTACAACCACCCTGATCTTAGCACACAGCACAGGTAACACGAATAACATCTTTTAAGGCATTGGGCGCTAGAGACAACTGTCTGGGCTTTGCTGACGCATCCCTGGGCTGTGCTGACTAAGATCCCCGGCAGGAATAACTGAGACTGCACTGAAACTCGTGCCCACGCTGGCCTGGAGAGGAATCACCAAACAGGCGGAAGGGCTGCCGTTGGCTCTCGGGGCTGTGTCCCCCCGCGGGGCTCGGGGTGGGCTTCACGGCTCTGCCTGGCCAGCTTTGGGCAGGGGCAGCTGGAAACGTGTGGCTGAGAGTGAGCAGCAGCAGAGCTGGGGACACAGAAGCTTAACAAGTTCATCCTGCTACAGCACATTAAAGAAGGGCTGAAACACCATTTAAACATACTAATTTCTGCAAGACCTTTCTCCATTGTAATTATTAAAAGAAATGCCTGAGCAGGAGAACAAAAAACTCCAAATATGCTGTTCACAAATGCAATGAACTTGCTGGTTCCAAGATCTTACGCTGACTCCGTGCCGTACATCTGTAATAAGAGTGACTCTATTTGCTTAGCAGATGCACTGAAGTCATGTAGAGTTCAAATTTACCGTACCCATCAAGATGCAAATCCCAAATTTCGTTTAGCATTGTCCCATTGGTAAGGATGTTAAGCGCAGGTCAAGATTCTGTCTCCCCCCAAGCCCTTTAAATGTGTTTATTCATTTTGTTTATTTTCATTTCCCAGTTTCCACATGTCGCTCAGTCAGATTTTCTGTTAGCAAGACTGAGAGACGAATAACATGTGTTACCCCACAACTGACCTTGAAGGGGAACTGAAGAAACCATCTTCCCTAGGGCTGAGATGTAATTCAGTCACGAGCTTGCTCTGAAGCGGTCCTTTTCTAAAAAGACACTGCTAACTGTGTTGCAAGCCCAGAAACATTTCTGCCTGCATCGATAGTAAAGCGTGAAGTACATACCAGGCGGATGGTGAGGATTTAGCCTTCAGTGCCATACCTCCCTTGGCTCTCCTAAGCGAAGCAAACATATTCTTTGTGTCTGAGAAGAATCGGATAATTTAGCCAACTCGCATTGTTTCCGTGCAGTCCTGACTTTTCACCTGGGGGAGTAGGTTTGCTGATCTCTCCCAGGTTAAAATGACTGAAAAGCAATGTGGTTTGACAGTTGCAGGAAAAAAATAAATGAACAGATGTGCAAAATGTTGACCAACAAAGGCTCTTCAAGCAGATACAAAACAAGGCACAAAAAGAAGCTGTTGTCTGTGATCTTCCTACAGGCTCTTGATTCATGGCAGTGTAGCCAGCCCCAGCCCCATCTGATAGGGTCCGTCTGCCTCTTCCACAACACTTTCCACTTCCTTGCACACCCTGCTCGGGACAGAGACACAGGTGGGTCTACTCCTCTCCCCTTTCCTTGTGTGGCTAGGCCAGGCACGTCAAATGGTGGATGGGTACCTCCCTGTTGCCTTAGCCTGATGTTGCAGTCTGATTTGGTGATACCACCTGCTCTGCTACTGAGCTTGGTTTGCCTTTGCAACAGCAAAATGTGGAAGCCCTCATCCATGGAGTCCAGCTCCTGAGGACATCTCTAGGGGGGTGTTGTGGGTGGCACTGGTGGTGTGGGAGCCTGTGCAGAATGGGAGAGTAACACTAAGGCTGTTAGACCCACTTGCATTTGTCACTTAGACCAGTGGTCCACAACAAGCTCTGGAGAAGCAAGTCTAGGTTTAACTCGGAGCCAGCTAGTTTATCACACAGCTCCCACAGGCCAACTGGATGCTCAGAAGTTGCTGAATTTGGAGCCTTCCGTGCTGGAGGCTCCACCTCTGCCTGTCACCTTGCATAGATACCAGCTTTCCTAGTCCTGCCACCCTGCATCGACCCCAGGAGCTCATATAACTTCCCCTCTTTTTTCCAGTATCTCCAGGCTGTGGTCATTCTTCATCCGTGGTTCACTTTTTCACCTGGGGAACATCATTGCTCCATTACCTACAGTAATTCAGAATTGAATTATGTCTTTGCCCCAAGGGTTGGGCAGTTGGGGAAGGGGCAGTCCGTGTGAGCAGGTATCATCGCCTGCCTTGGTAGCTTGGTGTCACTCTCCTGTGAAATTTCAGATCAACGCTGAATTACAGCACAGAGACAAGATAAATGTTATGTTCAGCATGACTTGCCAGTTCTAACACACAGAAACGCTAAACACGTACCCAGACAAAATCCCAAAGTCACGCGAATTTGAATCCAAAAACCTGCCTCCCCAGTTATCGCTTGGTAACAACTTCATGTAGTTTTTCCCGTGTAATTAAAATGTCTTTCCTGAGCCAAAAATGAAATTTTCTTTACAGCAGGCAAGTCTTACATAAAACTACTTTTCTCTTTAGTTTCTATCAGGTGAATGTATTTTTTTAGCTGTATTTGCAGAAATCCCTTTCGGGAGGTAGCACATTTCTTATCCTAGTACTTTAGGTTAGTGGGGAAGGAGAAAAGTGAACTGTGTATTTAGATTTCAGCTGGGCCGGTATCAGCTGAGGTGCTAAATTCAGTGGATGTTTCCACAGCTTTATGGATGCCACCTATGGCTGGCAACATATATAAGCAAAGTATTGCTAATGAAGCTTTTAGAAATGTTGTTAATGCTCATGGCAGCCCAGTAATACCTCCTGTTCTGACACCTGTTTTAAGGAGAGGTGAACAGGGTCACGTACACGTTTTCTTCAGTCTTTTCAGACTGTGGCTGCTGATTTTGACTGCTTTCACTTTTTTCAGCTCACCCATGAGTCTTGCTCTCCAGCAGTGCTCAGCAGCTCCTGGGAGACCTGGAGCTTTCAACGGCCGTCACCTTCTGCCAGTTTGGTGTTTGGAAATCCTCCCCTTGTTCCTTTCTCCCATCACCTCCTCCCCAAATATCTGTACTTCGGTTTAGTAGCCAGTTATGGAAATGTGGGTTCCTGTGATGGCTCAGATGTGCCAACGGGCTCACTAGCATTACAGGTCAGGATTTCTGTCACCACCCTAAAAATGGCCTTATTGGCAAAGGAACAAAGCTCGGAAAATAACATTTTGAACCTGTCAAGTTTGATTTACAGAAAGCTTCCATGATCTAGAAAAGCAACAAGCAATGATTGCTTTCTGCTCCACCCTAATTTTAATTATAAAAAATGCTAGTATAGTTTTCCAGTTGACATCCCTGTAAAGGAAACAAGTAGAGTTGGAGTAAATCTTCCAAATAAATACATTTCTCAAACATAAACATGGTAAATCTTTTCTTTTGAGAAAGATATAGAGAATGGTTAACTTAAAATATGCATATAATAACATATTACCCACAGCTTCTCATGTTTAAAAAGATTCCATATGCTGGGAAAACCCATAAAATAAAACCCAAGAAATGCTGCATCCTCTTTCTATTAATTTGAAACAGTCACTTGATGGGAAAAAGGGAAAGAAAGAACAAAAAAAAAAGAAAACTTGAGGAATAGAATTATTTTAGTTTTTCTTAGAAAATCCCAAACAAATCAGTAACTCCAGCATTCCAATCTCTTCATCCTGTTTTTAGTGGTGTATTAATATGTAAACTCAATACTTGTGTTGAAAAATAGCTTTGGGTAAGGAAAAATGGTAGCAAATTCCAGGGTGGCCTTGCTAGCATTTTTGATTGAAAGAACTTGGAAAACCGTTGTTGTTTTAGGATGATAAGTGCTGCCATCTTTTGTGGTTTACCCAGGATTGTCCCAAGTTGGACTGTTGTCTCTGGTTTGTTTTAAAACCTAAAAAGGGGCCAGTAACTGTGGCTCCCTCTCTCTCCCTAAATCCCCCATTCTTGCCCCATATTTAAATGAGTAATTGACTTTAAAATATTCTCGCTGAAGAAGCTTTCTGTTCAAGTGCCATGGATAAAACAGTCTGCTTTTCCTATTTTTTCAAGAGGAGTTTGTATTTCCAAAAAGGTCTGTTCCATATGGTTGTGGGCTGCATAGCTGGGACGGTGTAAGCTGGTAAGACTGGGACTCAGCAGACTGGTTTTGCTCTTGACTTGGTTTATGAATTGGAGCAAATCACTATATTTTGCTTGACTTCATTTGTGATTCCCCCTGTTTTGGCTGCCATTTTCCCATGGCGAACACCTGATGCGTGTATGCTGGTCGCTCCTTGGCAGGGATGCCCAAAGCTGTTACTCCAAGGAACAGAGCAGTCGAAGACTTGCAAGACCAGAACATGGAGGTGACTTCTGTCCTGTTTTATGTCACAGCCCAGTGGTCAGAGCCCTTCCTTGGAGACCTGTTTTCAACTGTCCACCTTCAGTTTGAGGTATTTCCAGTTCTCATCCATCACTATCCTGTGAACCGCCTGATCTTTGGGCTTTTTGTTTTGCAGGGGGTCCAGGCTCCCACCCAGCTGCAAATTCAAAACTCCTCGTGCCCCAGAGAGGCCATGAGCAGAGCTAGGGAAGTGGCCAGGCTAGGCAACCTTGAGCTCTGCCCGAGGAGAAGCAGCATGTGCATACGCCCCATGCTTAGCACCTGCAATTAAACAGCAGGGTGTTCAACCACTCCGATGTCAGCCGAGCAGGTGCTTTCCCAATCCGGGCACCCCAGTTCCCCTTCTGTGCCCCACGATGGGGCTCACCTCTGACGGCAGCGAGGGAGGGGGTTAAAGCGGGCTGAGCCGAGGGCTCCCAGCTGTGTGCACTGGCTGCCCGCGCTGCCTGGGGACCTGGGCCGGGCCAGCTGTGCCGAATTAAGTAATTCCCCCCAGTCAGCGAGAAAAGGGCTGTGTCTCTAGCACTGGGATTAGCGCTGGGGGGGTTAGGGTTTTATGGTGGGGAAGGAGGTGGAAAAAAACGGCGATCGGCTGATTCCTTGCTTGCGCAGTGTCTAGGGAGGGTTCGGGCTGTGCAAAAGCTGTCCTGAGAGGAGCTCTCTTGGCAGCGGGGTTAAGAGAAGCCTGACCCGCTGACTTCTTCATTTAGCATCTAGGCTGGGGAGATGATCGTTTAGCCCAAAAGCTTGGGTGAGGCAGTCAGCTGGAGTTCAAGATCCAGGGACTTAATGTCCCATGACTGAGTGTAGCTTGTTTGACCTGTAGTGCAGATCTTGAGAATAAGGAGCAGAAGTATTTTTATGGTATGTGCTGAGCCTGCTCTCCCTGACTCAAACACCTCCTGCAAAATGAATAATTGAACATGCATGTGACTGTGTATAGCCCCTTCTTCAAACACAACCTGAAATGGGACAGAATATCTTCCAGCTTCATAGGCTTTTTCTCCTGCTGACTGCACAGGACTGGCTGTAAAATCTGTAGGGACAAGGCTTTATAGCAGGGAGCGGTCTTCTCAACCCGTGCTTCTGAGCAGTGGCCTCCAATCCTGAATTTTTTAAGCTAAGCACTGTGGTGAATTTCTGCCTTCTAACTGAGCTGGAGTAGAAGGGAAAAACAAATCAATTCAGATTTTTTGTTTTTTTTTTTTTTATTTGCCAAGCCACACTGCTCCCTGCTAAAATCAAGAGATGTTACTATTGGCACAGCGGGTTTAAACTCACTACTGTGTTTTACATGTTTTGATAAAGGAAGAAACTGATTGAATGAGGTTGTCTATTAGTTGCATTAGATCAGCAGTTTCTTCTTTGTAGTGATGCAACAGATTGTTTGCCGAATAATACAGTAAGAATAGACTCAGCATGCAAAGCCCTGTAAACTGAAGAAAAAGCTGTGTCCTTCTTCCCTCTGTATGCTTCCAAGCCAGTAGCTGCTTCTAATATTCCTGTATCCAATACGAGCCCAATGCTGTGCATAGCACACGTCTGATGTTTGTCAAGAGCTGTAATAGTTTGTTAGGAGAAAGGGCTGTTGAGGAAAGTGGAGTGGAAACACCAGAGGAGGGTTGGTCGTGTGAGGAACTCCCTGGGCTGTGTTTTGGGGCAGCTTGGTTCTGCTCCTGGTTCTGCTACATCTTTCTCACGTGATCTTGCGAAAGTCTGTTAATCTGCTGTCTCAGTTGCACAGATGCATAATAAGGGACACTATCTTCTTTCTTGTGTGTAGTATGTATAGAGTAAATGCCTATAGTATGTATGAAGTATATGCGTGTAGTATGTACTAAAGTGGTAAATCAATAACCAATTCTGTAAAGACTTGCGTGATGCCCAGGACACGGGGCCCTGATTTTGCAGCGCATCAGCTGGAGTGGGAAACCCAGATGAATTCTGTCCTTCTAATTTGTGACAGTGTTTGTTATCTGAATGCTAAGTTTGTGTAGATCCTTATTTTTAGCCTGTATATTAGTGTGCGAGGGAATGAGAGGAGAGGATCTCCCACACCAAGCATTTTGTTTTCCATATAAATACCTGTCGCATAATATTACAGCCAAGTAAAGGGTTCTTACCGCTCATAAGGTGTTATGGTAATCCTTCATGGAGTCCTTTTAATGAATAAACCAGGGATGCTTCATAAGTCGTTTATTAAGGGTTAATGATGTATCTTCTCTCTTTGGCTTCATTCCCAGCCTAAATCAAGCCTGCTTCATCTCATATGGATATGAAAGACAAACTGTACAGATTGAAAACATCTGTATACTGAGTGAATGAACCACATGGCAGCAGTGTCATGCAGAGATTTACTTAAAACTGTCCCCTTTTGTTTGACTTTAGAGGAACAGCACAAATAAATACAGTAGGTTCTGTTTAAACAAAGAGGACTCTGATCAATAGAGGTTTGTATAGCTTACGACCTTCGACTATAAACAAAAAATTGGGGTAAACCCCACATGTCTCAGGTCAATTGCCATCTTATTTACTTTATTACACCACTAATGTTCTAATCTGTCTTGCATATAAAATGCTTTTTACAAGCCGTCTTGACTTTCTTCTCCATTTTTGCCAGAGACAAAAGGGAAGGTTGCATTTGTTATTCAGAGCAACCTGTGAGTGTCGGTATGAGTGTGCTGGGAATTTTGAGCGTGGGTGTAAGCAGAGAACTCAGACAAACCAGTTCAGGCAAATTTCAAACTCCATAAATTTTGGTTGAGGTCTCTGGTAGCTTTCTGTGCTTTTTCAGGGGGTTAAAGCATCCACAAAGAAAATCAAAATGGTTTGTGGCTCACCATAACTGGACCTGTGCACAAGAAACAGGGAGGAGGCAGTGCTAGATAGAAAGTGGTCACTCTGCTCTGGCTGCAAGCAGGGGTTATCCCTTCTGCGCTGACACTTGAAAACATTTGCCAATATCTGCTAGAGACTGACCCTAGCTGTGAGTCTGTATTATTGTTACTTTTGTTACTGTCTCTCAGCAAGATTAAGTAATTCCAAATACTGGGGGGATGATAGTCCTGCATGCCCTCATATCTCCAAATAGCTAACTTAAATTGTAATTACTTTTTTTCTGGCACATTTTCTCATTTTCTGGAGGGGAGGGACTATTATTGTATCCTGTTTCTGTCCAGCTTTATCTTTCCTGGCTAACTCTTAGTCCTTTTGGTCAATTTTAACAGAAGACAAAAAATGGGGATGCTACGCGGAAAATGTCCATACACAGGTTTATGAAAATAGACAACAAGGTAGAGGAGAAAGACCCCAGGCACAGTTTTCCCGGTGGGTGAAACCGTGGCAGGAGCACTCACGAGGCATCAGAGGAGCCAGTAAAGACACACAAAGCCATGAGAAGCCAGATTTATTAGCCCTGCTGTTCAGTTATTCAAATGTTTTTCTTTGCTGGGGCCATTCCTGTTCCCATTGACTCCAACATTTTCTGCTTCAGTGTTATCTGCTCTAATCTAGGAAATACTTCACTTCTGCTTCAAGTGCTATTTCCTGTGGAATTCAAATACTTTGGTGGGTAACGGAGCGAGAAGTCCCACCAGGCACTTGTCTTTCCTCAGAGTTTCAAGAGATCTGGAGAGATATTTCTGGACATTGGTTGGTTTTGATTTTATGTATTTTTTTTTTTTTTTGTTAAATAGAAAAGAGCACCCAGGCTGCTTGCCTATCTGTGATCTCGTTCCACTAGCCAGGTGACTTTTGATCCACGAAGCAGCGTCTCTGCTGCATACCTCACTGGAAGAAAATCTTACAGACGTTGAGGTTTTGCAATTGAACAGTTGTGCACTTGTCTTGCTTCCAGCATTTCTTCACAGTCTCCATTTAGGCTCAGAAACTAGAGCTGCAAGTTCTGGTCTCAGCAGTAATGTCTCCCCCATCATTAAATAATTGAGTTAGTCCTGCAATCTCCAGCCCAGCAGTCAGAGACACTACCTCATAGCTGGTGGGTCGCTGGCAGCAGGTTTGACAGAACTCTTTGGGGATGGCTAGTGGAGGCTCTTTCCTGGCAGGCCCCAGCTTGGTTTGTTAGGTCAGTGGGGAGACAGACGGGGCAAACCACACCATGCCCATGCCAAGCCACACTCGCCAAAATTGGTTACGCTTTGGCTGTACCTTCCAGCACAGCATTAGAAATACCGAAGAAGAGGCTGTGGTCCTTTGGTGAATAAGGGAAGCAAATTTAGTTATTGGAGTCCTCCGGAGATGCTGTTTTGCTGCCCTCTAGGCAAAGATTAAGGCTTAAAATGTGGCAACTACAGAAAATGCTGTCCTGAGAACACCGAAGCAAAGCAAGGGGTTGGGAAGGTTGAAAGACTTTTTTGTGGGACTTCATTAAGGTGTGAGTATAAAAATCTCTAAAAAGATCTCTGGGCTCAGATAAGGACAATCCAGTGGTGTACAACAAAGAATTATCAGTAAAGGCATCATAACTACAAAGTACTTTTATATTAAAATGATGTCATCTAATAGGTTGAAGAACAAGAAATACATAAGCCATGCAGATCTCCTTTATCTAAATAATTGTTTTCTTATGCGTTAGGCTGCAAACTTCTCATATAATTCCTGTCCTTTAATGGTAAAAACGTATGAAGTAAAGACTGTGAAACTATTCTAACATTTCAGTGGTATGCTTCATCTTGAGGATCCCAAAGTGTGTCACTGCAATGCAAATCCGAGGGAACCATGGAAGTAGAGAACAGGATGTAGAATGAAGGCTTAATAGGGAGTGTGTCATCGCAGTGCTCTGTGGCAATTACACAACCTCGTTTTAAAAGTGTATGAACTATTGTATGGAGGATCAGATTTTTTTAAAATCAATTATATATCAGTATGTCTTTGAATGTTGAGATTTCTCTTGTAGGTCTTTTTTTCCTGGTATCTGTTCCCTGAGGATAAATCTTGATTTCTCCCATGGAACAAATTATGCTGAGATCTGCCCATGGAAAATTACATTCTAGGAGCAAGAGTCACGAAGGACCTTTGCTTTTAGACTTTCATTTAAGAAGTCCACAACATAATGACCAAAATGGAATGACATGTATTAACCTTTGGAAGAAAAGGTAATCAGGACTGAACCAATGCTCCCTGTGGTTAGACCACAAGCTCTTATGAAAGCTTTATGATCAGTCTGTGTGTGTATCTTGACAGTTCATAGAAAGACGTTTTCATAGGTCATACATTATTGGGAAAAAAACACAGGTAAAAATAATAGTTGATCCAGAAGTGTTTAAGTCTCATCTTGTAAACCAAAACAGATACAAGGACCTTAGAAACAATTGGCTCTTGACTGCTACCCACACAAAGCAGAACATGTTAAGGAGGTGGAAAATGAGCTGAAGTTCCTATTATTAGTGAATCAACCATTATTGTATTGTGAATGTTTGCTCCTCTTTTGTCTTTGTAGTCAAAAGATCAAATTCTCTTCTCAGTTTATCAGGATAAGAGAACGTTTTGGACAGAATTTGGAGAATGCCACCAGTCAATAATCTTTTCAACAGGGCTTCAGTGGTTTCTTTGCCAGTCTAGGGCACCAAGACAGCTTTCCTGTGAGCTACAGGACAGCTGTGAGCTGCATGACCTTCCCTTGTTTATTCAGTGGGGCCATGTCTCCATGCTCTTGTTGGATCTTTTTTATCTCCTTATGCCACTGGTGACCATGACCCGCTTCTTTCTCATCTGGGCTTGAGACTTACCTGCCTGACTCCTGAGCTGCATTAGATCTTGTTTGACTTGTATTTCTTTGGTTGCCAGGACTGGGAATCCTTTTCATTCGGCCCTGCTTACCTTAGGCAGCTGCCGGTGAGCAGCTGTCTTTTGTCTTGTAGTGTTATCTGTACACAAGAGCCATCCACATCAGTTTTAATATTTGCAAGTTTTTCAGAGCTTTCAGTTTGTGCGTAATCTTGAAATGTACTTCTCATTCCCTGCAGATTTCTGAAAACAGGACAGGAGAAGGTGCTCTTTGTAGATATCTGCTATATTATGAATGGAATCCAACGTACTTACATTTAATTTGTCCTGTGGTTTGGTCACTTTGTTTCAGCAGGCAGTATGGATGTATGACTGTGGTCTGGAGAACCAGAAGTGCATTTTCAGAGCAGGAACAGGTTAGGAACATGCTCTGTTTTTCACTAAAGAGAAGATGGATGTTTGATGAATGCTCGTTTGTAAAAGGATTCGTATAGCAACAACGAAATTAACCTGCTCTTTGTATGTCTGGAGGGATGTAGGTGGCTCATGGGGAGAGAATACAGGCTAGGCCTCTGAGATGCTGGAATGAAATAGTATTTCTCTAGAGGTTCCTTCCATCCTAAATTTTCCTAGAAACTAAGATGTGAAGGTAGTGTTTAATTCCCAACAGAAGAACGGAGATGAATGTGGAAAGAAAAGGATGCAGGGAGAGCAGCTGGAAAGGCAGGAGACTAAATAGTCACCCATTCTTCTCCCAGCTCCATAGTCTCCATTCAAAAAAAGTCTCCTCAAGCAACAAGCTGTCTGTATTTTAACAGATGTGCTATCAGGAAACAAGCAGTCCTTATGGGCCAAAATGCACTGTCACAGCCACAATTTATCATCAGGAGCTTCTCTGTACAGACACACAGAGGACATGAGCCATTTCCCTGGGGCACAAGCATTGGGATTGTACACTTGGAGGCTGAACTCGCTCCACCTGCAGAGGTGACAGTCCCCAGACACACAGAAACAGCTCTTTGGCTTCTTGAGGTAGCTTTAGTCTTTCCCTCAAAGCCTTGCCGCACTGCAGCCTAAATCAGAGATCAGGTAAAGTCAATGGTACACACTTCTTGCTTTGGCTTCTCTGGCTGGTTTAAAATTTCGGCAACGGGTTACTGCAGTGGTGAGGCAGTAGACAAAGAGCTGTTGACCTGTTTGGAAGAGAAGGACTCATGAGTACTGAAAAGGTTTCATATAGCTGCTCCCAGGATCTCTTTGCCCTCAACTGCTGGAACAAAACCTTCCAGCTGCCTCTCACCGCACTTTGCTCAGAGAAGAGAAAATGTTACAAATGAATGTTTCTAAATCCCTCATTCAGTGTACTGAGGGCCAGAGCCTGAAGTAAGACTCCTGGTAAATATGGGGATCCAAATCTGGCTCTCTGAGAGCTATCATCTATTGCACTCTAGTGAAGGAGCAAGCTGATGTTAAGATCTGACTGCTCGTTGCAAAGCTAATTTTGTTACATCAGCAGGCCACAAGGTTCAGTAAACTATGTGGCCTTTATCTGTTCCATATGCACTGGCTGCCTCCTGTAGTTCCTATGTATTTACACTGTATCTGAGCTTTAAGGGAATCTGATGGCTTTAGACAGTAGAAATGCAGATAATTATTCAGTTTGTAAAACCCAGTTTAGATTTGATTCTGCATCAAGAAATAATGCTAGTAATTGCCATTTTTGTTTTGAGATACAGGCTTCCAAAAGAGCTTGTGACTCAGGAGATTTTATAGGCATTGAAATTTGATGGATTAATTGTTAATAAAAGCTAGATTGGGTAAGTGAATGCAAACGTCATACTGAGTTTAGTGTTTATATTGGCTCCCAAAAATTTTAAGAGGGCAGCTTGGGACTGAGGTGCCTGGCAGAATTTTTGCACCTAGAAAGTTATTTAACTGGAGAACAATCCATGCCGTCAAAAACAGCGTTTTCTTCTGGTTTGGGTTTTGGTTTTTTCCATTTTATCACTATCTCCTGTCAGGATCTTACTGTACAATAGTGACCTCTGATGTAAAGGAATCAGGAGTGCCACTTGCAAGCCCTATCACACAGCCATGCTGAGCAATTATAAGCCTATTCATCACCAGCCGAACAGCTTGGGAAGGAAGGGACGTGTGCGTGTGCACATACATACACACACACAGAGACAATGGAAAAACCAGTGATAAAATAAAATAGAAGAGCACAACACTGCAGGATCTGGAGCTGTTAATTTTTATAGCTGATACAGATCCTAATATTTTATGAGGTTTGGAACTATTAGTATAAAAAAAGTAATATCTAGCCTTACTATTTTTGTTTTAATACAAAGATAAAACTGTCACTCGAATAGAGCAGCATTATGGTTAATAGACCTCCTCTTTATGGACAGACCATTCTTCCTGTTTCCTTTTGGCAATATTTATAAAAGCAGTAGGATGTTTGTACCTAATCCTATCCAAAATCCATGGGTTGGTTTCTTTAAAGAAGCACGTCCCCTGCTCGCTTATATCTCAGGCCATATTTAGTTAAACAGCAGAGTTGGGTTGAGCCTAGCCAGCATTTGTATTTTGTAGCTTGTGAAATGGCTCCCTTGAAATGCAGACTCTGAAGTGACATCAGAAAATTGGAAAAGAGACTTTCCACTGTAGAAGTTACATGGTGGCAAACATCTGAACTCTTCAAAAGTGCTGTCCCCTTCCTCTAGGGACACACGAGGGGTGTCTCATGTGAGTGTTCTCCTTTGTTACTGCAGAAGGTTACAGCTACCCCAGAGGGAATGCTGGTGGGCCGGTGGGTATCTTTGCAGAGGCTACAAGGTTAGTCCTTGAGGTTAGGGGAATGAATTGCAACAGGATGGAACAGAAACTGGGGAGAACCCTGGTGCCAGGTCATGTGAGATGTCTATGTCCATGACCCTTTAGAATAAATAATAAATTTCGCACCTTAGGAAAAATAACAGAAACATTTATTTCCAGCTTGCTCAACAGAAGATGCCAAGGACACAATACTTTGAAGAAAGTGGGTATTCGAAGAAATGCGCTGTTATATTGCAGGCAGATTTAATACGTGAATACAGTAAGAGTCTCTCAGTAAGATGCGGCTGTATTTAATGTGTAGAGCAAAGACGATCTCAGAGGCAGGACACTGAATGGGCTTTCAGGTGATCCACCTTCTGCTGTCACGCAGCCACACGCTTCCTCTGTGAATTTACTTCCCCCTTACGACAGCTTAACAGCCTTTAAAAATATGAAAACCTTTTCTGTGCTCTGCAGGAAAGTTATGTGACGAGACACAACAATTTCTAAAGTTTTCAAGTATTAAAGTGACGAAGGTCATGCAAAGATATGGATAGATCAGATTCCTGGAAAATGTGTCTAGTTACAAGTTTGTGGCAATACGCTGGTCATTACCTCAAATGTATGGTGAGCAGGACACAATACAACCTAAGCTCTAAACTGTGCTCATATGAGCTTATTCTTTATGTTTTCTTTCAGGATTTTATCAAAACTGCTAAAAGCCTGAGAAAAAGATTGTTATGCAACAATTATTCCTTTTAAAACCTTCAGTAGAGTAATACCTGTTTTCCAGCTTCTGGAAGAGGAAAGCCGGAGTTTTCCAGAGTCAGGGCAATCCTAACATAAACGTTTTGGAAAACCACATATGTTTAAGAAGTATTTTGATTATATGTAAGGTGGAGTAGATTCTTCAGTATATTGAAAGAAAGATGTGCATGCTTTGTAATCTGAGTCCTGGCTGGGCATCAAGCTTCCCATAAGGCATTCTGTCCTAGCAGCAGCCAAGAGACCTGATACCAATAAAGCCCCAAGAATCCAAGGTGTTCGTTAATATTCAGCCATAATGAATGCAGCATGTGTTTTTGAATAAACTACATGCTTGAATGAGGACCTCTCATTCAAGAAGGTGAGGTGCATAGTAGAGTGATTAGACTTGGCAAAAAGCAGTTGTCTGGTACGGATGACACCAGCCAGCTAATTGTCATTGCTAACAGCGCGGCTCCTCCGGCGTCACTCGCAGAAGCGAGAGGCTGAGCTGCTTGGCTGTCCCAAGCTGCGCCACGCTGGTAAATCCCAAGGGAGTGCCGTGACTGAGAAGTCCCTGCAGGTTGGCACAAATGTGCTTTGCATTAGAGCACAGTTGTTTCAAGCTTGATATATGTTTGGCTGAATGCTCAGCCTGTTTCACTCTGGTTGATTTGTTAAAATTTTACTTGCTTCCAGTAAAATGAGAATGGCTCTGCTTTCTAGAAACCATTTGTTTGAGCTTCAAAGGAGAAGCAGGTTCAGTTACATGAGATCAGCCCAGTAACTCCCACCAGCAATGCAAAACTTTGGATTTATTATGGAAGAGAAAAAAAAAAAAAAAGAATCTAAGGATTTGTGCTTGTGAGACCTAAAATTCCACCAATCTCAAAAGAGGTCTTCAGTGTTCAAAGCAAATAGGATCCATTCCCCAGCAATCACTTAGGTCTAGCCGGTGGTGCGTATTTCCACTGGTGAACATGCAAAGGAGGTGTTTTCATCCTGATATGTGCAGATTTTGGGCCAAAACATCATCTCAGTTGCATAATGGGGTATTAGGGTGGAGGCCCTCATTTCCATAGTGTTCAGATGATCTTTATACAGGGAAGTGAGATGTTCTAATACCCTTATCTTAACTTACATAACTCCAGATGTTAATCATCAAAAAAAAGATCCAGCCCTTTTTAATATTAGGGAATGAAATGATAAGGCTTGACTTAATTTTTCAGTTTTCTCTTGATAAACCCTAACTTTGAGATGCCGCAGGAGGTGGATTCAGTAGACTTCTTAGTAACCTTCAGATGTAATTACATCAGCCTAAGTATATATATTAATCTTTTCTTCTTATAAAATATTTTGCATTAAGTTTAGGGTGGAAATTCTTAAAGAATTAATGGGGAGAAAGTTTTTGCTGTTCTTTTTTGGGGGAATAAGGTAATGTTTTTAAGAAATAGCAATCTGGAAGAATAATCAAAATTCATTTATAGCATTTAGCAATCGTTTAATGAGTTTTCAGTGTTTCCATTTCCAGTCAAGCAATTTCATCAACCACCAATACTCCTAAAAAGTGATTTGAAGTGATTATTCACCTTGGTACTATTTCTCATTAAGAGTAGAGCAAATGCTTCTGAAACCGGTGTGGAGGGGGGGGGTTCAAAGTGAAACCATTTTTTTAAAAATAAGACTGCATATCTCTATAAAATTGCTTATGTTTCCACTTTCCACACCCTATAAATAATAATAATGATTGAAAATAACAAAAGCTTCCCACTCAGACCAATTTAATGCAATTTTCCTTTCACCATCTTATTCAGTTTATTTAATTTTCAGCTATCTCTGAATTGCCTCTGGATTTCAGACACATGTATGTAGACAATTAGCATAGATGCAGATATTACACATGATCAGGTTTATCAGATACAGGCATTTCTAATCTGTTGGTCCTTTACAGTTCGATTTTAGATTCCCACTTTCTAATAACAGTAGAAATTTTTCAGAGGACATGCTCCTAATCTCCTTTCCCCAACTGCAGCAAGAAAATCTCACAAGATGGGTCTCAAATACAGAATGAGCATTTAAGGAAAGGCTCCAGTCTGCATGCCGCACCTCTGCCCTCTCTTGTATACAACAGAAAGCCCATCAATGTTATTGTAAATCGTGATGGCTCAGTCCAGAAAAACCATATTTTGCACCTCATCTGGTCTAAATATTGAGTTTACGAGTGAATGTTGCTTTGCATTATGTGTTATAGATGCTTTATGTTTATTTAAGAACTCAGTTTGCAGGAATGTTTTCCAGACATGCGGTTTACCGCAATAGACAGTTGTTGATATTCTGATCCCAAGAGCATTAGAATATGTTTAGAAATTGCGACACTTATAAAACCAGATGTTCTACATAAGCTACACAAAAAAAGGGGGTGGGGGAACAAACAGAACTGTCATTTGGCATGAAAACAGCCTGTGTTAAAGCAAAGGCAAACACATACCAAATGAAATAAACGTGGTGAACTGCCCTCAACCCTTTCCTGCTTTTGTAAGTAGCTATTTTAACAAAAAATGGAAAATCCCGGCTCCCAGATGGTGTGGGAAGGGAAAAGGAAGGCGTTCAGGTCCAGATTCGCATCTGAAGGAAGCTGCTGGATCTTGTTCCTGGGATGGATCAAACCAGAATGACAGAGCCGGGCAACTTCAAGCAAGGAAAGAATGTAAATCTGGATTGAAAGCCCAGCACAGAAATCGATTTTCTGTGCGTTTCTAAAGGTAAAGGATTGTCAGTGAGGAGGCAAACAACATTATGCCCTGCACAGTGGATCACCACAGAAAGGTTCCTCCCAGCAGCCAGAGGATGGTGGCACACGCTGCCCTGTCCTCCAGGATGGTTCGATAGAGACGTTTCTGCAAACAGGTGAGGGATCATCCTGCACTCGGCACAGTCTTGGAGACTGAAGTGTCTCAAAATACCTCTGCTGTGGGTCTCTGGTGTGAAAGTGTGGTTGGGCAGCACAACAATCGGGACTCACAGCCGTCTCCAGTTGATGCTAAACTGTCTCTTTCCATTCTGTCTGTTGCTGTTTTTTCTTCTGACTTTAAATTCTTTCCCTTGTTTATTATAAAGCAGAAGGCAAAAGAGCTTCACATACACCGACCTCAAACAAATTGTCTTGAATCATGTTACTCTCTGAATTATTTTTCCCCTCCTATCACAAGTTAACATGCATTAGGGTAATCAGTGAAAACACTATAGGTCCCAACCTATAAAAATAAGACCACCTGCCAGCCAAAAGAAAAGGAGACCAAGGCACCTCTGCTTTCCTTTACAACAGCATCGCACAGTGATGGAATCATGTTATCAGCAAGTCTGGAGTAATTTGCACAAAACATAGTGGCTTAAGTAACTAAAACAATGCATGCATTTGCCCAAAGGTTGAAAATGTTGTATTTGTGATATAGAAGTAATGTAATGTCTGACAAACAGCCTTGCTCAAAAGCAGTTAAAGGAATGCTGTGGAGCAAACTGCTGTGCAAACATGGTTTTGCCAGCGGGTTTCCTGAGCACTGAGTATCAGAGCCATTTGGACCCTCCTGTATGTCTTCCGAGCTGTAGCAAAGTTACTCTGCACATTGGTGCTGCATTTTCGCAGTTTGGTTGACTGCATAGGAATGGGCTCATTTATAAGTCCATGGTTTCATGGGAAGGCAATTTAAGGACCAAACTGCCCTACCAGCTTAGTCGCTTTGCCTGCCTTGAACAGAAGACTCCTGCTACCTTCAGTGGATGTTGGACCAGTTCGTTAGTCCAGCTGCAAGGAGCTAACGCTGTAGTACGATCTGCCCGCTGACTCATTCTGCATGAGTACCTGAAAAGCCAGCTCTGAAGCTCTTACTAGGTCTGCCTCACTGAAGACAATTTATGGCGGAAGTTCATGTACATATTTATTTTGTTGCTAAAGAGTTTGCTGGCATACTTCAAAGTGTGGGCTATTGCCTGTTCAGGTTTATAGCCTGCTCGAGTGAATTATTGCCTACCTGAACAGGCCTGCTGAGCAATAGTTCAAATTAAAACGTGTCATTTATCATGTTCACACCAATCCAAAATGACCGCAAAACCCAAGGTGTAATTATTGCCAGGCTCTGACTGCAGAGCGATCGTAGCGAGTTCTCAACCAGTGGGAAATACTGGTTCCTCTCTTCGAAGGAAACCTGCTTCTTTCTTCATAATCAACAAACATGACCCTAGCTTTAACAGTAACATTGTTTCAAATGCTGGTATTCACCACTGAAACTAACTTTTAAATATGGTGGAAGACTGTGACATGGATCCCACCCAAGATTAGTTTTTCTGCAAACTGCAATTTTAGACCCAAGGTTTTTCATTAAAATTTCTTCTAAAACAAATCTTGTGATTCTCACCAATATTCAAAAAGTGGGTTGTTCCACAGCATGAAATGATGGTGCTATTTTTATTATCATTATTATTTTACCTCAATTTCAGAAAATGAATGAAAGCAGGATCTCAGTACCAGCACGGGCTATGCCTACAGCTGTAGCAAACCAAGCCTGTACATCTGTGTTCTGCTCCATCCTCTTCTATCCCTGTTGCTTGCTGTGTCATCTTTTCATATTCTTCGATATATCCCAGGGTCTGTGTCCTATTTTAACCTAAAATTTGTAGGGCTGCAGCTGCCTATGGTATGTATATGAAAGCAATGAAGAGCAGTAATATATATAGTGTGCTGTTCCCTCACATCCCTCCCCAACCCTTCCTGGCTCATCTAGGGCTTTTGAGCTTTTTTCTGGATAATGTAAAGCCTCTGAAGCAAGAGAGATATAAACCTGTTTGTCTATGTCTTTGCTGAAGCACAGTAAGTATATATTGTAAGGCACTTTTTTTCTTTTATTGTTGTAGGACCCGAAAGGAAAGAGAATATTCAAACAAGAACCAAAGTATCCGAAAACAAAAATTGAAAGTGTCTACTTTAATGGAAGAATTTTGTGATAGGTATGTTTTCGGTTTGTGCAAACACATGAGTGTAAGTAAGTACAGGGAAGTGGGGGTGGGGAATGTAGCTTTAGGCTCATCAGAAGGCTCCTCTGGGATGCAATTGATTATGCACTGGGATTGAAGATGGACCAGGACTACAACATATGGTCAGGCTGGCCATAATTCAGACACAGACCTAATTCTGAGCGTCCTCATTCCTGTCTCGCTTCTTCATGAACCATACCAGATCTCTGCAACTAAACACTTCCCAAGTTATGGAGTTTGCATCCTGATCTGAATTTTGCAACTCAAGCCTACCTGTGGCTGTACAGTCAGACAGAAAAGCCAACGAGCCAAGAGCAACGCCTAGTCATCGACTTTGATCTAGAAATAGTTATTATCCAGCTATTTCCATTACAAAACATCCAGTTTGCTAAACCTGGGTTATCTACTGATTTGGCTTCATTTGATAGACAAGAGCAGGTCTAGCGTGGGGGAGCCTCACATCCCGAAATGATGCATCTGTGAAAAAACTGATAAATGATATATCTTGCAAAACGTGTGAGTAGGAAATGGCATTTCTGTCCACATCCCAACTCTGTCTCTACAGTTAATCCTAAATAGCACCACTGGCAGCCTTTGCAGATGGCATGGAAGAGTGAGTGAATTAATGCTTCACCCTACGGAGCTGAGACTCACCGGTGGGCAGTGAGAGGAAACATATACTTTTAACAATAAGTACAGTATGGTTACGCAGAGGATTTCGGTTTCTCAAGCTATAAGCTTATGCAGAATTTTCATGAGGGTAAATGACTTATTTTCAAACAACTTCTTTGAATTTCTTTTTCTTGGAAGCATGGTGGGAAGTTACATAAAAAGGAAGTCACTTTGATTTCTCTTCTTTTTGCTCCAGATTAGAACAAACTCTTCTTTCTCTGAAGAGTGAATTTGGGTCACAGTGCAGTAGCATTCAGTCTGCACACTAAATTACTTGCTGAACATGTGGTAGTGTTTTGCGACACGGTCTGTGAACTGAGCTCACCCAACCCATTTCATTTATGGCTTTACACATGTAAATAAGTATGTTTTCAGCCACTCAACACAAGAATGGCTTGCAAATTGCGACCGCCATTGCCTGGCAGGTTAAAGGTTAAGCTTTTCAACAGGTCAGACTACAGTGCTAATTCACCTCAGTAGTGAGTCCCAGGCAGCCTATAATGCATATTTGTGGTGGTTGTGTTTGTACAGTATGCACATAAAATGAAAACCGTATGACAGAGGTTAGTCCTCTTAAATGGTTGTCACATTGGCTTGGGTAACTTTTGTACAGTTATCCATATGCTAGCCAAGATTCTGGTGGTATTTTTGTATAAATTTTATTGACGTGGTGAACTAAATTGGGTAATTTCATAGCTATTATAATCAGTTAGTGGCCCAAGCATCACACTGCTTTGTTTATCATGAAAATGTTGCTAACTGGTCTGGCCAGGTTCAGCTTCCAGTAGCAGCCCTCTTCCAAATGTAGAAAACCCCTTTTTCTGACAGAGGGTTCAGACTGGTGATCCCTGTGTGCTCGATCCACAAAAGCACCAGTGCTGGGGGCTCAGCCCCTGTCGCCAGATGTATTTCCTGAATGTTACACAAATAAGGAGCTTGCAAGAGCTTCCTGAGTCCAGTTCACAGCTGCCAAAGGTTGGACTAAGGCCTAGATTAAATGAAATGTCTAAATTAGGAGCCTAAATTAGGCACATAAGCTCCTTTATATATTCAGGCAGGAGAGATGAGCACTTCCAGAGATATCTCGGGGAAGCACATTTGTCCTCTGTGGGTGCCTTACTGTCCATTGACTCTAAAAGGAGCCCAAGGTAACAAATATCCTAACGCAGACATCTTAGTTCGGCACTTGTAGTGCTGTGGATCTGAACCTAGACAGCTACACATCATGGCAAAAAGTCATCTCAAATTGCTTTTTCAAAGGGCTTGTATTCTTATATGACCTCGTGTGGTACTTGATGGACAGCTGTTACATGCAGGCATAATTCTGTGGATAGTACTGCCGATATTAGTTCAGCAAGCCAAAGATGTGCATGTCTGAATGACCAAAAGAAGTCATTTACTGTCTTTTGTTGGCAGAGAAGTATTAGAATTTCCTCCTCCACAAGGCAGGAAGAGCAGACACAGCCCTGGACTTCCTCTCCCAGATCCTTCCTGACCAAGATGCCCTTCTCCAAGGGAGGAGCTGTGACCTTCAAAGGCCATGTCTTGGCACAGCAGGACGTTCTCATGTGCGTAGCACACATTTGTTGCTCAGTTGCAAAACAGGTGATTTTAAAAAAATTACCATACAGGCCAATTTTGAGAGATTTCTGATGAAAGGCAAAATACATAGCGAATAAAATAGAAACCCATGAGTGCACATAGTAGGAGACGACTGAGATGTTTTGGGAAGCTCCCATTTCCAGCTCCCAGAGTTCCACTACGTCGCTGAGAAAAGAAGATAAGTGGTCCCCATCTTTGGTGAAATGCTTGACAGAGCTGGCAATATCACTCCAGTTTAACACTGACTATAAATGATGCTTACATTTCAACAGCATTTTTTAATAATATTTTTCATAAGTATAAGCTAAAGGAGTTACTTTCCAGCAGGGTCATGGAGAGTTCACTAAATGCTGATAGACTGTATTCTGTATTAATGGTGCTAAGCTAACTGCCTCACAGAACTGCCAGAGCCTTTTATTTAAAGAAATAGCACTGTATTTCACAAGAAAATATGTTTAAAGCTTTCCCTACTGATAATTTGTCTAAAGAGAGACAGGTCTAATTATTTATACCGAATCTTGAAGGCCCAGTATTGGATGTGTTCAATAAGATACATGCTTTATTTGAATATACATTTAGAGCAATGTGCAATACAGATCATTAAAGCATTTTGTTTTCTTTTTATTTAACAGAATATCAGCAATTAGCTTCTTCAGCTAATTATTGGATTTTATAACTGCCTCTTCAAAAACAGCTACAAGGATTAGGTTGACCTAAGGAACCCCAACCTCTGGGTATGGTGTTCCGCACAGCAAGAGGAGAATTGCCGTACAATTTCGTCTCTTCAGCAAGGGGATGGGATCTGCAGCTCATCTCTATCAATTCATCCATAGCAGAAAGCCGGGTGACAGAGCTGGGACTTCTCCCTGGACTTGGGATGGTTGTTCGTCAGCCCAGGATCTAGGGGCTCGTGTCTGGCTGTAGGTAAGATTCTTAATCCCTTGCATGGGTAATGCCAGCCAAAAACTAGTCCTTGCTGGTACTTGTGCAAATTCCATGGTGGTGGTGGTTTGAAAAGTGTGGTACTAGTTAGAAACCAGTTCTTGTTACAGTCACGAATGTGAAGTGACCTTAAAGCAAAATTACTAGGAAAGTGATGTAGATTAAATAATGAAAGAATCACTGGGAATAACTTCTCCACATCGAGGCAGTGCAATCCACTGAAACCCACGTGATTGCACTGATGATTCCTTGACTCCTTGTTGGAGAGTGAATCTGTAAAGAACCATCTGCTCACACTTCTCCCCTACCATGTCCCATTTCAAATCTACACAGATGTAGCGGAGCTATTTCAAAGCAAAAGTCCGAAGACAATGCAAAAGAGCTTCTGCTTTCTACAAGTCTTCTGCCTACCCACGATGGACCAGTTTATGAAGCTGGCAAAACTTACCATTAAAATGTGAAGACCATGAAAGTGTAATGTGTAATACCCAGCTAGAGAAAATTACTCTTTTAGCTCCGACTATTTGATTCAACAACAGTAGCAAGAGTGTACACAAGTTTTCAGAAATCTACTTACTGTATATTCCTCTCCGTTAAGGGCTGGTTATGGGGCCCATAACCTGGCAGCACTGAGGTGACATCCAGAGACTGTGGTAGCTTGAGAACTGCAGGTTCAGCTTCTCAGGTGATAAACTGTCCATAGGTGTAGTGATAGACATTGAGGGTCATATTTAATGGGAAAACAATTCCTCAGACACTTACCTGTTAGCTTCCCAGTGTGTGAAAACTGCTTCCAGTGTATTGTTTTAGAGAAGCTGTGCTCTTGAGTATCTGTATAATGTGGCATCAAGTGACCCCAAATAAACTTGAATTAGATTACACAGGGAGAGAATTAATCAATCGGGCACTTAAGCATGAGCTCAATGTTAAGTATGCAACATAATTTTCTTAAAGTGATTTCAGTGGTATTATTTGTATGTTTTAAGTTAGGCACTGAACTTATCTGTTGTACTGTATCAGGGCCTAATAGCTTGTGCACTTATTTGCAAGTTTAAGATGCTTAATGTGTTTATTCTGGACTCCTGTTGCGCATCAGAAATTGTTGCCCACAACCAAGTGGGGTAACACAAGCGTACAGAAGCGGTGCAGCCCAGCTCTTCCTAAGCCAGGGACAGAGGGACGATGAGGAGCTGAATATGGACAGGGAAAATGCACAAAGAAGGTCTTCAGCAGCTCTCGAGCAGCAGGTCAGGTTTTCCAGAGCCCTCCAGCAAACATCACTAACTTTGGCATTAGCCCCAAGGGCAGGAGAGTTAGGCCGCTGCTGAAGGCTTTTGAAAGTTTTTGCTCGTTGGGTTGGGAATAGTAAGAGGAACATTGTGGTTTCCATGCTGCTGTTGGAGACAGAAGAGATGAACACTGGTCTTTGCTCACTTATGGATTTACTACATTTGTGCAAGTCCTCTCACTGCATCACTAGTTTGGGGTCAACTATATTTTGCTCTCACGACTCCATTTCCTCCATGTGTACAAAGGTGATGGACCCAAAGACCGAGAGACATGAAACCTCCCTGTAAGAGTGCGTGTGAGCTGGGCCACCCCACCTGGCTTCATCTTGGTGTGTATGGAAGGGAGGTCTAGGGAGATTTAGGCAATAAACCAATATTCCCACCCACTAATGACCAAAATATAAATGTTCCTGAGTGATGTACTCAGCGCCTTCTATTCTCAGTGAAGTAAATGGTTCCTTTGGTACTACTTTCGTGTATCTTTAGGGGATGTAACCAAATTATACCACATAAGAGCTAGTAATTTTAATGTTACGCTGTAAGGGAAAAGCTATAAACATGACAGGAAAGACTGGATGTTTTCCATTCATATTTTTAGAAAGGTTGCTTCTCATCTGTACACATTAGTTTTTCAATATCTCTGGCAAATCTAAATAAATTATATAACTGGAATTGAAAAGCAAGTCTTACTTTTAAATTAAGTCAATAAAAACGGTTGTATTTTTTTTAATTCTTAGAATATTACCGCAGAAGATAAAGATCAAAACCAGATTGAAGCGGTGATAAGGCTAACAAAATACTCAACCTGTAACCTCATGGACAGGAGGTCTGTCATTTTAGAGAAATGGCAGGCTATGATCAGAAGTATGGTCAGTAGAGTCTGATGAATTCATGAGGTTTTGATAGGAAGCATTTCCACGTTGTGTCAGTCTTTTGTGATGGCTAGTACAGGGGGAGTGGAGCCAGGAGCGATGTGGGGGGCCATGCGAACAAGCCACTGCTGCAAGAACCATGCCAAGTTTTGTGCAAAATCGGGGGGGGGGAAGCTGAGATCGGGCCTTGTGTAGAAAGATTGGCTTGAAATTTCAGTTTCTTGTCCTCTGTCAGTGAGAAATCTGTAAAATATGGTGAGTCAGAACGCAGCAGGAGATTTTTGGTTCAGAAACCAAAACTTGCCTGGGAGGAGCACTTGGACTGTTGGGTGACATCTGCTCATACGGTCAGGGTTTGGCCAGTTTGAAGCCAGGGATGTTTTTACAAGGTAAACTGACATCTTTGAGGTCAGCAAACACATTCTGCTTTGTGTGAGAGGTGGTAGCACCCACTCCTCGCTCCACAGAGCTGAAAATTCCCATTTGCTTGCGCTAGGCATGGGTGGGATCTACTTGCTGGAAAGGTCAGTCATGTGAATTGTAGAGCAGAAGACTTTCAATGCCCACACCTCCCAGCCCCAAAAACTCTCCCCAGTATTTCCATGCTTCCCTTTTTGCCATTAAGACGAGATTTTCTCCTGCAACTGAACAGTAGATGTTTCATAAACAGTTACTCCGTCTGCAAGTGGACCTTGAAAATTGATTATTTTTTGTTTGTTTCTTTTAGTCTCCAAATGTTTCTGCTATTATAAGACAGGCAGTTGTTTTGCTAGGAAGGAATGTGAAGAATTAGAAAAGTTGAAAGCGATTAGGGCTTTCTTTTAAGACAGAGCCATTCACAAAGCCTGGCATTCAGTCTGCTCAGAGCAAGCATCATAAGACACCCTGAAGCCTTGAAATCCCTCAGTTTTAAACCCCATGGGGTGGCTTTTGCATTATCAGAGAAGAGATGGTATTGCAGAGACTATTTTCTTCATATTTTAAAGGTCTCTGAGTTAATATTTATTCTAAGTAGATGTTTATTTTTGTATACTTTTATTGTTTCTAGGAAGGCCACAAAGAGTTCAGTGTTATGGAGAAATGGTTACTTTGTGTTTATGGTTAAAGAAAAAAGAAGAAGAAAAAAGAAAGTGCCAAACAATCCTGCCCCAGTTCTTTATTTAAGGAGACAATGTACTTTCCACCCATGCACAGGCAGTGCTTTACAGGCTGTATAATAAAATGCTGTTCCAGATATTGTCTAAATAGAAACAGATTTAACCCTGCTGTTGTGACTTGCATTGCTGGGTAATGAAAGTTTTCAATCTGATTTTACTTTGGTTTATGCTCACTGGAGAGCTGCACGTCCACAAGACCCTGCCTTATGCACAGAGACCTGTTGTTCCAATGCCATCTGTTTGTATATAATAGGTGAACATCCTCAAAACCCAAAAAAGCCCCTAGCGTTTGGCCTTTTCTGAAAGGTAGCGAATCACAATTCAGCCCTCAAAGTGATATTTCCTGCGAAGACCGCAGGCTGTAGAACAGTACCCAGTGGTTTCAGATGAGACTTGAAGGTGCTCATGACAATGAGGTGGTGCCTATTGCCTCATTTTGTGACAAGAGGTCTGAAACCGAAGAATTTCTAACCCTAAAACTCTTTGAGGGTGAGTCAAATCATTTACCTATGCAGTCATCCACTAATGGCATACTCAAAACTGCTGAAAAGACTCTTTCATTTAAGTTGGCTTTGAAAATTGCCCATTGCTGTGTTACCTAAAGCAACCTCCAAGTGTTTCTCCATAGGAGAAAAGACCTGTGATAAGAGATAGTCCCCGAAGATCTGAGAACAAAAGATGGGCTGCAGCATATGCATATCAGGAAATGGTCCATTCATCGTTAATTGCTCCATTTCCGTACACCAACGGGGGTCACCCTGTCACTGAGAACCGGAGAGATTATAACAATAGTATAAATACTGCTTTATTTACAATTTTACAAGAAAACAGCTTGCCATGGTTATTATACAGAGACTGTTTTTTTAAAGTTTCCACAAATAAAACACTCTCGAGGACAGTAGGAAGTTTGTAATCTGAAGCATTTTGCAGTGGGACTAAAGGCGTATTTCCATATGTCACAGAGCCATGTCCAGCTGTTGGGACATGAACTAAGGACTAGGAGGATCCAGATTCTTCTCTTTGCTCCCCTACAAATTTCCTGTATGACCTTGAACAAATTACTGAGTTTCACTGCCTGTGTGTACAGACAATACTCTATTGTACTCCCTTTTATACTCCATGATACTCCCTTTTGTACTCCAAGTAAGTGTTTTATATCCAGAAAAGCCACTCTTGTTCAGGTTCCCTTAGCTCCTGTGCCAGCTGCCTACTGCCTGTAGCCTATGCGATTACCTGCTCCAAAGCAGTCCAGTCCGGACGTGGTGCTGGGGGAGGATGGAGCGCGAGGGTACTGGTGCTAGGCTGGCTGGCAGAATGTGCCCTGCCTGGCTGGGGCTGCCTGCGGCTTGCTGGGACTCGGGTCACGGTGGTTTTCCCATCTGCAGATCAGAGGTAAAAGGATTCACCTACTGCATGAGAAACTGTGTGTGGGTAAATACAAGTGACACTCAGGGTAAGTGTTATTATCATAATGTTTGTCTTACAAGAGCTTGAGGTAGTCACTATAACAACATCCCCTAAAATCTGTGTCCACTTGGACTGCTCTGTCTCTGTAATCGCAGAGCAAGAATGGGCAGGTATGACTCTGATTCTTATCATCTAGGATTAAAACACAGCAATCACCCTGGCCCTCTTAGTATTCATTTTACTTATTAAAGCTTCCCAACAAGCCTCTGCAGTGATGTTATCTGCTAAATTGTGTGAGGTTTCTGATCATTAAGTGGATTGGTCTTCAAAGAGCTAAATGAAAATGAGCAATAAATATCAGTGTTACTTAGGTCATATAGTGCAAAATGACAAGGAGACCAAAAGACCTTCTGGCAACTGGAGAACAAACAAATATGTAATAGATTCACTAAAGCTTCTTGTGGGTTTTTATAAAGTTTCTCAATACTTTTAATTATTTTTAAAAGTCAGTTAAAATGGAGAAGCATACTTGGTCTTAAGGAGCAGGAACTCCTGAAAACCCTGGCTTTTTTGTTCTATGGCTGTGACCTAAAGTTATATTTTTACTCCTGCACTGGCTTTCTTCTCTGCAGAAGGGACATTGTAATATTCATGTATGCGCTGGAGAAAGTATCATTATTAAGGCAATTTCTACAGTGCTTTGCACATAGACAGATGCATTGAAGAAGGTGAACCTCCCGCTGGTGGGTGTAAACATGAGCTTGAAGTTTTGCACCTGCAATTGTATTTCCTGTATAAAACTGAGCCCTTGTGCCAGTAGCAACCTGATGGCAGAGGTAAATGAGGCAGCAGTGGTTGCAGTAACTTATGCTTTTATCTGTATTTTCATTCACTTGGAAAAATAACCAGCCACAACAGTTGCTAGGGCAGGTTGTATCCTCAACCAAATACTATGAAAATCTTCCACATAAAGCACTGCAAGTAATATTAAATGACTGCATGATTTCTTAGATAGTATTTTAAGGACTTATATTTACTCAGTGAAAAAAGTAATGGAAAAAAGACTTCAAAATGCCTCAACCTCTTGTGTCTTAATTACTCATTTTAGTCCCTTTCCCACAGTGTAAAATTATGAGAGCAGCCACTGTGAATGGTGACTTTCCCCTCGTATAAGCAGTCTAACCCTGTGAATATTGCTGTGATGATGCCATGCAGTCCTCCCTTAAAACATGGCAAGGAAGCAACTTCTGTAGCAAGAGTTCTGCGAGCCTGAGATGTCCGTACACGCTCCAGCAAACCAGGGACAAAATCCTCACCCCACCACAAACCCACTCACCCTGTTCTCAAAGGCCAGAGTTTTGCTCTAGCCAGGAGAAAGATTCTCCTTGTCTCTTCACCAGCTCTACTCTATCTGGAGAAGCAATGTTTGAGCGGGGTACAATAGAGAATTTCTCTTGTGATGAAAATACCAAAACTTGACTGTACTCATTCCTTTGGCTCTTATAAGGTCTTAGCTGTTGGCATCTCTTTCATGTTGGCTGAAGCACTCTGAGTTAGAAGTGAGACCAAAAAGAAGGAGATTGAATTCAAACAGAGTTGGAAGATGGAGGCAAACAGAGTGAAATGGAAGGAAGAGTCAACTTTTTAAACAGGAAAGAATGAAGGCTATAACCTAAAAACCCACAAGCCTGAAGGTAACAGTCATTTCCTATTTCTTTGAAGACTGTTGGGGTTTCTCTAAAGGAAGTGGGGGGGTGGGGAGAAGACAGTTCCTGGTATTTTCCTCAGCTTTGAAAGCAGAGAGGTCATCAGGCTTCCTACGAGACTACAAAGAAGTGTTACGGAAAGTGTGAACGCTACTGTAGTACCATCGCTTGCTGTATGGTGAGGGCTAAGGTACCATGATGATGCCTGTAAAGCAGACAAGAAATCTTTACTCATATTTGACCCCACAGTGCTGTTTCCTGTGTATAAGGGAAAAATTTTAGTTGGATGCTAAAATAATTCAGAGAAGGGCTAAAAGTGTCTTGTCTCCGTTCTTCTGCTGCACACCCAAGGAGTGTGCAGTCTGCTGCAGCCACACACCTTCCAAACATCTGGACAAGGGGTACGTCTGCCATGTGATGACTTAGACCAAATACCCTGAAAGCTTTCTCCACCTTGGAGAAATGTTTATTCACAAAAGGTGCCACTAACAAAAGAGTCAATATGAGATCGCTGGAGAACACCCATTTATTGGTTTCAGAAGATCTCCAAACACGACTTGGAAACAAATCAAACCAGTGTAAGGTAACTGTAAAATTTACAGTTGAAAATTTGTGGTATTTGTTAAACATAATATCTTAAACTTCTGTGGAAGCATCATAAGGCTTTTAAATTATAACTGTGATCAAGCATAATGTGAAATACTATGGCTCCCATTCTGCAGATGGGTAAACCAGGCACAACACAGAGAAATGAAGGCTTGAACGTGTTTGCTAGGTATGGGCATGAGGATGCACACCGCCTGGGACCTCATGCAACTGATGTCTGTCTCCTGTCTGCCTTTCCCTGATGCATATAGAAATTATCCACCTGCACAGCAAAGGGAGGGGGGCCAACTGCAGAGGTTTTGGTTGCTCTTATAGGATCACATCTCTAGTGACTTGGGCAAGGACACAGAACCAAATAGCGGTGTTAGGATGCGTGCCAGTGGGTTCTGCTCCCATTTTCCTGTTAATAGGTACTTAGCTGAGTAGGGCAGTTCTGTACAGGGACAAATTCATTATATAAACATGTACTGAACTGAAGCAACCGAGAATGAAGATTAGAATTCTGGTCTCGGGTCTCAGCTCCTAAAATATGAGATTCTAAAGCTGAAATGGTTTGACTTGCAATGGAGCCTGATGTGCAGAGCCCATGTTTTTCAAGATGTCATTTTGCATTTGTTGCATCAGTTAGGATTTACACACACTTCTATGAAATCTGGGCCATAAATGTTGATTTTAAACAAAGATATTTCCATAGGATCTTTATAGTCTGTGTAGTGGTGAAGTGCTATGAATAATTTTTCCCAGGTGCTTAAACAGGTGGCGTCTTCAAGGGAAGCAGGGCTTCTTTCATGTTCCCTATAATTTGTGCTGTCTTAAGCCTTCATTGTCAATGTCTTGGGTGAACATTTATGGCTGTTTGAAATGTGCCTTCCCCACAAAGATGCTGGATACCCAGCTCCACGATTGGAATACAAGTGTTACAGTTATTTATTTACAGGGAAGGAAATAACACAGTGGCTCTATTTGCTGCTCCTAAATTTATTTTCTCTTCTTTTGTGCGGTGTAAAAATGTTAGTCATCTCCAATGGCCCTTGGAAATAAGCTTTCCAAATATATTCTCGTACTCTATATAGATACACTGATGACACTCCAGCAGTTCAGCAAGAGGAAATCTGAAATAGTGGCACTAAATGACTAGGAAAAAAATCACTGGGGAGAAAACTGTCCATAAAAATCTGAGGATGATTATGGAGCATTGGGAAATGGTGCCAATGCTGGACTGCATACTCACTGAGCCCTCATTTCTCAGACATCGTTGATTAAAGGTGGATGGAAATGTGCCATACAAAAGAGCAGACTCACAGGCTTCAGCTTCTGTTTCCATCTGCTTTTGGGCTGTGAGTTCAAACCTGAGTGACAAAATTGGGATTTTACATTTTGTACTTAGGGCCCAAGCAAGCTGGCTGGACTGAGAAGAGGCTGGATCGCCACTGTTAACCAACGATGCTCATGAAGATGTGCCACCTTCGTTAGGAGCTTATGTTCAGAGATGAGAAGCAAGCTGCGGCAGCCAGGTTTGAAAAAGGGGACTGATATGACTGCAAGTTTCCATTTCCTTGTTCAGTTCTTTAAAAAGCCATAATACTTGCTTTCCTAAGAAGAATGTCATGGACTTGGATTTATTAGCATTTTTAATAGCAATGGATGTGTATGCTTGCTGAGAACCATCAATTATGAGGGCATATATAAGCTGTATAAACATTTCCGTGTGGTTTTGGGGTCTCCCTCAGTGACGTCCTACGTCCATCCTGTCCACGCTCATTTATTCTGACATACAGAGACTCCTCCATGACTGATGACACTGCAAAAGGGAGTGAATGACCTATCCCTGGTGTATATGTGCAGAGATTATCCATCTGCCCAGAAAAAGAAAGGGGGGAACAGCCCATAGATTTTAGGGGTATGCTTGAAAGAGTTAGTACTGTGGCAATTCAAGATACTGGTTGTTCAGCCAAAGAGCTCAAAGAAATAGGAAGCAGAAATATCTTACTGTATGAAAATATCACCTCTGCTTGTCCAGCCACATGTAGATCAATCCTAGGATAATACTGTGTGTATATAAACTGGATGTTCTATAAGGTTCCTTCCAATCCAAGCCATTCTGTATATATTATACATATACATAAAATATATGTATTTATGTGTGTATATATAGGTATATAAACCTTTTTTCCATTAAAGAAAAAAACTGTGTTCTGTGATTAGGGCATGCAAGCTGAAGCAAACTACTGAGTATCTACTTTGTTAAAAAAAAAATCTGAAATACTTTTTTCTTCTTCCTCATCATCATTTTTCCAGCCATATGTATTTGCCAGTTCACTGCATCATTGCATGTTTATAACACAGAATTTCTTCAGCAGCTGTCACTATCTCATAATGCCATAGTACATCTTGTATGCTGACTTGCAGGCCACAATACAATAGAAAACAGCTTACACTTAAAGAAAAGAGACCCTCTCTTGACGTTCATTTGGACACTGGTTGTGGGCTTTAGAGAACGCAAGGAGCGTGCTAGCAGCTCTCTCAAGTGTCTCCACTGTTCCAGCTGTGTGTCTGGGCTGCTAATTCACCACCCGTGCTTGACATTTAGCATGATACAGTTTAGGGTGCCTTTGCCAGAGACATGGTCCTTTTTTCCCTTTGCTAACCCGTGACACACAAGTCAGCTACTGGGATGTAGCCTGGGAGTCTGGCTTGCTAACGGATGTTTTCAGGTTAGGAAAAAGATGGGTGAAAACAGAATAGGTGTATCTGCAAACAAAAGCCAAGTGCAAGTTTTGGAGATTTCAACGAACTGGCTTAAAATTGCCCTCAGTCTGCCCATAACGCTACATTCACTGGAGGGTTACAGCTGAGCTACCAAAACATTAATGAATGTGTGATCTTTTTCCCTGGCCAAAAGATAAAGAAAGTGTAAGAACTGCCCCAAAATGATGTTGTCTGGAAGGGACAGAGGAATTTTGAGGCTATCTTCTGCTATTCCTGTTACCTTCCTTGCCTGGCAGCACTCAGATGTGGCCGAGAGCTGGGGTAATTGCTCTATGGACTCTTGTCGCATCATTGCTTGCTGTGTGCCTACTTTGGGCCAAAACGCAGGGTTTGCTGAGCACGTGGCATGTGTTTGTCTGGTTATGTGAGAGCATGTGTGTGGGCTGGGTCGCAGGGAAAGGAATCTCTTGCCCTATTACTCGTGTAATCACAGAGAGCTGGAGTTAGGTTGTGTTGGGGCTCCCCCAGCTAACAACTTGCCCATGTCGGCTGTGTTTCATGCAGACGTTCAGTCTGTGGTACTTTTTCAGATGTTTGACGGGTGTGACTTTCAGCTCGGGCTTATCATTTGACCATCACCAGAACAGGAAGAAATGTTTGGCTTTTTATTTCTTTTTTTTTTTTCTTTATAATGAGTATTATGACATGATAGCTTGAATTATCAAAGTATCTTATAACATGCTGCAGATGGTGGTTTAATGATGTAACATCCCTTCACAGAAAACACATACCTGGTAGATAGACTGGATGTGATCAGAGTGCACTAGATCACAAATTGGTGTTGCTAGCTCCTCTCACGTGAGCCTGCTTGATGAGGTTTTTACAAAAACCAAAAGCAACCAGGAAATATTTCTTCTTTTAGTCAGTCTTTAGTAGAGAAAGAGCAATTGTACAATACTAAGATTATCCAGCAGTAGAAAGAACGTCCTAATCCCAGACATGAGAGACAGGATGTCCATTAGGAATGGTAGCCACTGATCAATAGTCTAATTTAGCACGGAAAGGTTTTATTGCTTTGGGAGCTGGAAGGAGAAGAGGGAGGTATTGCAGTGTCTTCAGTTCTAGTCCTGCCTCTGCCGCTGATGCATCCCGAAGAAACACTGGCTGACTCCACTGCTTTTCCACAGCCATAGGATCAAGCAATAATTCTAAACTAGCAGACCATTATGTATTTTGAATGTGCATTTGATTATGTATGGGGCAGCACAAAGGAAGAAAATCCATTTCTAACAATGTCAGGAGTAAGCTGACATTTGTCTGCAGTTTGTTTCGGATCAAATCCAGCAAATTTCTAGGCCATCAGCAAAGAAAGTGATTATGAAAGTCTTTTTTCAGACATTTGGTACCTTTTTCAATTTTTAGGGTTTTTTTGTAGTAAAAAAATATAGAGATAAAATTCGAGAGCAGAACTTCAAAAAAAATTTATTTTCTACAGATATGCAAATATTTTCTGCAGAATATGTTAATGTTTTCAGAACACCTCTGTCCCCCATTCCCCTTCCATGCTTCTCAGAAATGAAGCTGCAGACTGTGAGCTGGTGAAGTGCATCACCTTCAATACTGAACTCGGCTGCCAAAGGTTTTTCTAACCAGGTGAAGGGGTAAAAGTTGCTATTATTACATGAACTAGCTAATTAAGAGTAAGCATTACCAGTAAAAACTTTATGTGCTGGAATTTATATAAGGGTCAGGTAATCACATGAGTGGGAGGTGGCAGGCGGCATGCTGGCTCACCGCGTCTCTCGCTCCTGCTCTGCCTCCTCTGAGGACCTGCTCCCAGTCTAAAGCTCAGGGAGGGCATGTCCAACTTAATGCAGCAAAAGTGATAAAATGGTGGTAGCAGAGCCTAATAGATTTTCAAGGAGATTGAGCAGCAGCCACAGAAGGTAGCAGTGAGGCATATAAAGCAAAAGTACACCAGGCCTCATTTAATTATCTTTTTCACACTGCATTAATCATCAAAAAAACAGGATTATGCCTATTTTTACATCAGTGTCGGAGGGTAATACAAATGTCATTTTGTGCACAGTCTGTCATTAGCAACTGTTAAATTAAAGGTTTGAAAAACAAAATAATGAAGGCAGGCTGCTCCCTTGACCTATTTTTCACCAACAACTTTTTCCCCTTTGACCTCTGAATCTGGATTTCCCTTATCAAACCATCGTCTGATTTCCTATGACTGTTCTCGCTTTCCCCAGCCCCCTCAGTCACCCTGGTATTTGTTGTTCCCATGACCTCTCTCTTCAGCTGTCTTATTTTATGTGCTGGTTTGACAGTTGGTCATTTTTTCTTCTTCCTATGGCATCCATAACTCCTTGCTCTCCAGTAATCTTCCTTCTTCTCCAGCTGCTCTTCCAGTAGCTCCACTGGTGCCTCCTGTGACCTCGGTCTACTTCACTGTCTGCTCTGACGCTTGGCTCAAACCCTGGCCCACCAGCTCTCACTTACCATGGCCCAAGCCTCCATCCCAGCCTTGTCCCTACCTTATACCTTCCCCCTGTTAAGGTCTATAGAGCTTGTAGATTTAAAAGATACCAAATGTGCCTAGTCCTGCTTGTCTCTCTGTTTCTGTTTACTATTTTTTTCTGTTCCTATGTTACTCTCTGACTTCCTCACTTTCCTCCCTGTTTCCTCCTTTTTGCCTCTGCCCTGAAGTAATTTAAATAATTTATTTTTATGCTATGGTTTCCATCCAGACATGGCCATGATCTGATGTTTCAAAAAGAGGGACTTGAACAAATTTGGCTAGCTATATTCTAGTTTAATGATGTGGGATCCTTTCTCACCCCCACAATGGCAATAAATGAGTTATTAAGTTAAATATACCTTTTACTGTGCTTGCATAATTATTCTTCCTACACTCAGGGAGGTAGAGGTTCAGTATTAAATTTAACAGTAGCAATTGTCTCACTAATGACTCAGGTTGACAGCTGCAGCAAAAGATGCAGTTTTTAGTGTTCTTAAAACACTGACCTTGCATTTCACCAGGAAATTCCCTTGGTCTGAATTTATGGGAGGGGGCTGAAAAAAATAAATGCATGATGACTTCTCAGGTGGAATTTTTCCTAATCTTTTCAACTCCTTATTCTCATGTATCTGTATAAACCCCAGCACATAGCTCACCTTTTTCCTGCACACACCTGCGATTGCTCTGTATTATATCTGGCTTGGAGGGACGTGGTGTGAGTATTGCACAGCTAGGCAAAATTCCAGGCTGATGTATAAGATGCTGTGTTTTTTGTGGGGGGTGAAATAGCAGGGTATAATTCTGAAATCCAGACTATGACAATTTCCAGTGATTTAAGGATATGAGATGAATCAGATCAGTCACAGCTCCGATTTCGGAGGAATGTGCAGGAATATATCTTCTCACATTAACATCCGCTGACTGCGATCAGTCTTTATCACTCGTACCGCGACCTGAACGATGGACAATCGACTGCATCTGTTTCTACTTTACTAATTTGATCTACCTCAGAAAACTACCCTTGCAGGAACTTTAAAGATGAAAAATAGCACCAATTATGTTCTCTAATACAATTGATTTCTAAGTACCCATGTGTATGTTTCTGATTCTGTACAGTTCTGCTGCCAACCCCATAAGAAGGTTTTTTATGATGATCTGAAAACCTTCTTTCCCAAGACTGTGCATAAACACACGGCAAAGCCATATATATGAGAACAGATACTCTAGAACTGTTGGTTAGAATAAATAAGATTAACAATATGCAGACCCAAAATTTTACCCATTGGTACATCAATGGGTCAAATAGATGTAACAAAACCTCTTTTAGGTTCTTGTTTTTTCCATTTCTGCGTGCCATCATGTGCAACCTTGGTTCCTGTTGACACTGAAGGTACATCTGCTCTTTGGCTACTGCACCCACAGCAAAGGCATTGGGAGGTAGCTGAGATCTTTCACAGAAAATAAAGCTGTGTTCATACAATATCTAATAGTACAGTGTAAAAGACAGTATGTTATAAAATTAACCAAAGCAGATACCTTTTCACAGCATTGAAAAGTCATCTCTGGAACTCACTAGCACACTAGCATAGCCTTAGTTGGGGATAGTTACACAGGTTTGTGTTATAATAATGAAGTTTGTAATTCAGGACTTCTAAAAGGACATAAACCATGCTGTTTCATTCAGGAAGCCACTATCTGGTTAGGCTCTGAAGAAATGCCTGTACAAGTAGGTTATTCCATCAACTTGGTGCAGCAGGTATTTTTCACCTTGCTCCAGAAAAGGGTGGGAGGATCTAGTAACTGATGAAGACAGGATACCAGACAAGATGGAGCACTGGCTTGCTTCCATATGATAATTTCAGCGTAATTGTTTTGCCTTTAGGCTGCTGTGTCTGATTAGACCAGTCTCTAGCTCATCCAAGGTTAGAAGAATGCAAAACCACCGTAGTGTTGTGCTAAACACAATGCAGCCAGACCAAATAATCTGGGTCAGTTATCCATGCAGATTTGCAGATACAGGCATGCATGCAGTTTTGCATGAGGAATATAACATACAGGAGCTCTAGTTTTCGGAGGAGAATTAGTAATTTGCTGAGAACAAAGTTGTGGCCTCTACAGTAGGCTGGGTAATCATATAAATAAATATAAAAGTCCATTTTAGAGCAGCATTCTTTTAATACTAATTGGATGCAAAAATCTTATCGCATTGGTAACCTTCATACCTTTATAATAAGTCTTTTATTGTATTAGCCAGCTCGGTTTTCACTAATATGATACGAAAGACTTGCTAATATATTAGGAAAGTCACTAACACTATTAATTTGCTAGATAAATTACTTCTCTATCTTGGAACTTTAAATGAAATGGAATTCACTAATCCTAATTGGTTTGCCTTCTACCAGAATTATTTCCCATTAGTTCAGCATGTTTTCTTTTTTCATACTTGAACAGAAGAGATTTCTTAAACTCAGAGCCTTGGGGTACAGTATATGGGTTTATTAATTATCAGGTATTCATTCAAGGGGGTTAATTAAGCAATAACTTTCCATTGACTGGAATATACAAAGGAATAAAAGGCTTGACTTGTCCTGCTGATTAAAGCACTGAGGCCACTGTGGCATTATTTTGCTCCATTTGATTGTGGGGAAATAAAGATTTTTCCACTATTTAACATAACTGGCCAAGAGCTCAGAGACCCCATTCCTTGTGTAAAGGAACTTTTCTGGTTTCTTGATTTTTGTCCTCATTTTCCGCTCCCTGTCTCTGCCTGGCGGCGAGTGCTGTGACCTTTCCTCATGGCTGTGGACCTTGGTGCTGTTATCCATGTTTTTGTCACCTGATGACTTGAGAACTGCAATGCGGTAAAGGGAGCTAAATCCCCTGGGAAATGAGGAGCCGGTGCTGAAGGCAAGCATCCCGCTGAGTAAGCAGGGTATCTTGCTGTAAGCACATGACACCGATGCTGAGGAATTGGTACTTGGCTGTGTATTGGCTTCCAGGCAGAGTTTATGGTGTTGGCTTTGATATTTGGGCCCAATTCAAACCTCTTTGGAATCAGTGGAAAGACTCACCGTGTACTTCAATTGATTTTGGATCAGGCCCAGCAGACTCTGAATAGCTTGTCTATGCGAGAGACACTCTCTCTTCTCAGGGGATGTTGCCTCATCGTTTGCGAGGAGCAGCATGTCAGCTAGAACAGCTTTTTTTGGGGGAAGGAGAGCAAGCTGCTCTCATGTGAGGGCTTGAGACTCTTGAAAGGGCTACTTTGGTCTCGGGCTCATCCTGCAGGGACTTGAATCTGTTGGCTTTTAGGGCATACCTTTGAGAAGTGGATCCTTTGAGGGCATAAATTAATATATTAGAATAGGTGGAAGAGAAAGGGGGTTTTCCTAAAGCTTCCCTAGGTCCGACTGAGCTCCATTTCCTGTAGCAGCCTCCCCGGGGCCGCGGCTATCTGTTTTAATTAGAGCAGCCTCCAAGCATCTCTCAATTATGCTGAGGAATTGGACTTCACTGAGAATTTAGCTGACCCAAGCTGTGGGAGCGCAAAGGCCATCGTTGCCTCCCACGTACCCTCATTGGCACGGTGCAAGTCTTCAGCCTGAGCCAGCTCTCTGCTGTCCGGGCTCTGGAATCCATTTATAAAAGAAGCTTGTGGTTGTGTCTGTTTGTTGGTAAATGCATATTATACACTCGCTGGAGCTGGCTGGCTGGCTGAAACTGCCGCTCGCAATCAGCCGTGCATCACTGAGTCAGCGCATCCCGAAGCCTGAGCACATCTCTGCCCAGGGGAAGCAGGGCTGGGTCCTCACCACGCCCAGGAAGGTGGGGCCTCCGGGTACCGGTGCAGGAGCCCACTCGTCCCAGGCACAGAAGGAGAAGGAGGTGGAGCTGCAAGCTGGAAAAGTGTGTGATATTAGAGTGACTGCTGAGTTTATTCTCCAACAAGCGTTAGCATGCTTTTCTCGCTTGATTGTTTTGGTGATTGTGGTAAAGTGCAGATGTTATGCAATGGTAGGACTGGTAACACTGGCCACTGCCAACTGTGGTGCCAGGAATCATTTATAAGCTTCCCTGCAATGAGCTCTGTCAGCACATGCTTCACCTCCTGTTACCATTGGAGGCACCACCATTAAGCCAAGCTGTGTCGTGCTTAAGACACCCGTTCCAGCAGCGAGGACTGTTCCAGTCTGCTGGAAGAAGGGCTTCTTGCCCCCTTGAAACCACTGTGCTGTTCCCATGCCATCCTCTGTTAACTTTTACAACCTAGCTCTGCATCTCAGCCAGAGAAGCTGAAATTCCAGCATCATCTTACCAAGAGGAACATTTTGGTAAAATGAAAAGATTTCAAAATCTCAACAAGAAAGGCTGTAAGATTGCCTTGAGTCTTTGAAATAATGTATGTATGCATATATCTAGGTATACCTGTATAACTACATGAGCCAAATGACTTGCTTTGGCTTGCTTATCATTCTAAGACATAAAACAGGTAATCTAGCTTTATTTGACACCTACGATAATCATCCAAGAAAATGAGAGGCTCTGTAATGGAGGTCTATAAACAGGTCTTGCAGGTCAGTCACACAACCTGGCTCTGCACGCCAGGGCTCTATGGAAACGTGGCTATAAACACTGTGTTGGATCAAGAGCTTCTCTACTGACAGAAAAGATGAATGCTAAAGCTGTGCAAAACTGAATAAGTCTCAGAAAATTATTCACTCTCTTAATTAATTTTCCATTTTGGTTGATGGAATGCCCTTAGGTGGCTGCAGTGGATTCTTCTTTCAGATTTCTTCTTTCTGGGCAGAGTTCACCTTTGCACAAGGACTGGGAAACTCTCCCACCCTCTGTGCACTGAGGAGCCCAGGCAGGATCCTTTAAGGGAATATTTTCCTCTACCCAAATCATTCTGAATCACACTAATTTCTTAAGGCACAGTCACATGTGGCTCAGAGGCTTATTTAATTGCCAGCACAGTGGTATGCTGAGAAGCCTGTAGCCTTGCTTTGTTAAGCAATGCCCATTCCCATCCCATAGAAGGTATTCCCAAGTGCATCGCTGAGTTTTGTGTCATGACAGCCCCCAGTAAAAGCAACTGTACGTGTGAGCAGCCCTGCTTGCAAAGGTTGCAGCGTTCTTCGCGTTCATTTCCCATTTGTCTTCGTGCTAGGACTCTTCATTTGCCAGGTTAATCAAGCACTCATAAAATAAGGCAGAGCCAGCGAGCAGTCAGGCATGCGTTCCCTAACCATGCAGGATTCAAATGCCCATGGTCTGCCATCTTGTACCAGTATGGCTGGAGCAAATGCGTGCTGGCAACATGAACATTTGCACACTGCTTTTATGTCAAGTTTGTGTGGTCACTGAAGTTCAGTAGAAACAGTTTGCTTGCTTTCTTTTGAGTAATAATAAATTGAAGGCTCTGCTCCAGCTGTTTCTGCCGTGATTAACAACTACATCCCTAGGCACAGTTTTCCTACTGAAATCCTTTACTCTGATCAGGACACAGGATGGAGGGAGTGGAAAGAGTCCCTGTGTCAAGCCCCAGGCCATCCTAGGGAGGGGATAAGCAATCCTGTGCCTTATCTCTGCCAGCTTTCCCCATGCGATATGCTTGGAGAAATGACTAAGCTGGGGAGAGGAGCTGGAGCAACACGAGGTAGGTGCGTAGGAGGTTGCCAGTGGGGTTGTTCCAGCTTACGCTGGGAGTCACCTTGACCCAGCATTACAAAGGAAGTGTAAAACTAAATTTCTTCTTTCCATTTCTGCCCCACAAGCATCACAGTATAAAATGTACCACTTTCTTATTTTCAAATAGCATTTCTATGTGCATTATTAATGTCACTAAAACCCAAACCTTCAATTTATCACTCCCTGGACACTCGCACTTAGAAATGTGTGTTAGATCATCGTTTGTTTAGAGATGGTGTTAAGTTCTAGCTGGAAAAGAAAGGTGTGGTGTTGTGAACTGTATCTTCCCCAAAAGGAACACCGAAGTAATTTTTGTTTTTAAGGACAGCAGTGTGTAAGTGTCTCCCCTGATCTGGGTGTAGGGGGACAGCAAGGTAATGAGAGGGCATGGTCCATTTTACTGTATCACACTGGGCAGGAGCTACAATTTGGCTGCTTCTGCCACTGTGCCTGCATTAACTGGTGATTTGACTGTTTTCCCTCTTCCAGTATTTTCCCAATAAACATCAGTTTAAAGCGCAAAATGTAGCCCACTAATAAATCACGGTTATTTTGTTCTATCAGGCTTTCACCTGGCTAAACCTTGAGTTTCTGCTGCCCTGAGGAAGGCTTGGATTAGGGTGCTCCATATGGTGCCAGAGAGGGAGGAAGGTTTATATAGCTGGAGGTTCTTAGCAAACTAAGAGAAGCTTTAGGTTTTCACTTTAGTCCTGAGAAAAGTTGCCAGCAGAAGAATAGGTTCTTCTAGTCAGACTGGCAGAAAATTAACTGACACCTCTAAGAAGCCAGGTAGGGACTGGAGTTTTGGCCCAGTGAGATTTTTAAAGTCATGAGTCCTGTTCAAGCCATGTGAAGTCAATGGTGATATTTCCATTGATTTTGAAAGGCTTTGAGGTGTATCATATATCCCATTGGGTAAAAATCTCATGAGCTCTTCAAAACCTGGGGTAGGTAGATTTGGGCAGCAGACCTGTGTTGAAGGGGAAGGGCTCATCCACTCCTTTTCCCTCTGAGAAGGAGAGAAGGTGTAGAATATGCACCTGTTTGCTTATCTACAATGTGATGTGGCCCCAGAGCAGCCACTGCCCGTTGCAGGGAGCTACAAGGGATGTCCCACCCATCCAGCCGTTGTCCCTCCTGAGGTCTCACCAACATTCTCCCTGACCAGGTTGTGCTGCAGTGGAGCAATCGGAAGTCACTGAGGCTTTGGAGCCCATCATGACCCATGCAATGCAGGGGTGAAGGCTGCAGGTTCTTGGGTCTCTGTCTCCCCACCACCAGATGGGAAAATAGCTCTTTTGTGGAAGGCTGAAGGATGGGAGCCGACCAGCGTTAGCATGCATACCGTGTGGAGGCCAATGCCTTTGGGCAGGAATTAGACAAGATAGTTGAGTTGAAACTGGAAGAAATTACTCCTGAAGCACTCTGTGGTAGAGTGTAAAGTTTCATTTCTAACGTCTAGAACCTGCACTCATCTGCGCTTGGGAGAAGCTGGCTGTTTAACTCTGGGTACTGTCAACATGGCCAGGATTTCGACTCCCGTCATTAGCAGCTAACGTCAGGACTTCAGCGTGCCAGGCAGCAAAGGGGTCCCTTCTCCAAACATCTGCCCCCAGCACCCCACGAGGAGCAGAAAAATATGAGCACAGGGAATTAAAGTGACAGCCACCGTGATCTGGCATATGTCACTGCCTCCAAGGCTGATTTAACTGGGCAGCAGGTAGAAAAGACAAATATTCGCTAGAGGAGCTGGAGAAAATGGAGGCAAGGCAAAATGAGATAAAACCTATTAGAGAGACTGTTGTGCAGTGCAATTCCTTAGGGGGCTGGGAAGGAAGGAGACAGCTCACCATAAATGAAAAAAGGCTTGAACTATAATTAATTTACCTCATCTGAGCTTTTTACCACATTTCTACCGTATTTCCATGCACAAGAGAGAAATGCACCAAAACGCACGTTCTGTATTTTTTACGTACACAACAGATAACTGTCTCACAAAGGATTAGCATGGTAGTATATTTACTCAGCACATGTAATGGCTTGTGATGGTCTTGGACTTCAGCTTCAGATGAAATAATCAAACCAGACTGGAAGGGCATTTATTGGAAAGGCAGTATGAGAAAAGATGCTGCTGCTGTCTAAACTGTCTAACTCCTGCAAATTAACAATGTAAAGGAGAGGTTTTCTTGGGAGTCTGTAGGCAAGAGGCTAAGCTCCGCTGCTTGCACTTAGCAAGATGGGTGAAGGCAGCTCCCCTCCCAAAGCTGCTGGTCACTCCAAGTCAATCTGGGATGTGACAATCAGCCCAGATTCTCTCTAGCTTATACGTTGACAACAAGAGGCTGGGAAAACAGACTATGTTTAACATTTCTAGCACCAGCTGTAAGTAGATTCCAGCTCAGTAACCTGTGTGGGTTCTGCGGGTAAATGTGTGACTGTACCAAATGTAATTTGTGCCTCTCACAGTGGTGTCAGCAGCAGAAGAGACACTGAAAGATTTGATCAGCCTGAGGCCAGAACTCACATAATCACTTTTGCTATGTAGAACGAAGGTGGATAAAAATGACAGGATTCCAGTGAAGGTCTGAACTGTCCAAGGATGCTTGGATGAGGGGCTGGAGTCTACCAGGAAGCCAAAGCTAAATTTTGCACTTTCCCCTTTGTAGTGTTTACTACACAGAGAAAAAGAAATATACGGAAGGGAGCAAAGTATATATATAATTCTGCAGCCTGAGAGCTGGTTTCAGTAGTGCATACTTTTATGTAGAACTCAATAACATGCATTTGCAAACATAATTAGAGATGCAGCAATGTTCTCTAATAATGGATTATATAAAGCATGTTATGAAATGCATTCATATCAAGTTCTTGGCAAATTATGCTACCTACTGTAACCAGGTGTTATAAAAGCAATTATGGGTATATTGGAATTACCGACACATCGTATGTGCCCCTTAAAAAATACAATTTCAGGTGGCTGTAAAACATGCTGTAGAGGGTGGTGGAGTCATTTCAAATGTGCTGGAGCCAACAGCAGAAGAGGGGAAGCCATTCTTGGGGAAAGCATGGTGATAAATGGTGCTTCAGTGCGTATTGGCTGACTCTTGACTCGAGGCCTACAGGTTGGTCCAGCTGCCCTTACGTACCACATCTTTTGTCCTGTTTTGTAGTCCTGTAAGTAACCATCAAAATATGTAGTACTTTGCTCGCCTATGTAATGAATGAAAAATAATTAAGACCCTAGTCCTGAATTAATATCAAGCATTTATGATGTTGCTTCAATTTGCTGGATTCCCACATGAATGCTTTATCCGAAACCTTTTCAGCTGAGTGGAAATTTACTACTGAATTGGGCAATCTCTGGGTAAAGTCTTGGTTTAATTTTGTCAGATTATTTCTTCAGGGCAGAAGGGATGTTGTGTATGTTGCTGTGTCATGAGAAAAACAAATGGATTTCTTATTCTACTTCCTCATCACAAAAAACAACCTCTAGTAAAAGATAAGCAGAACCAGTACAGATAAAAAGGAAACCCCTTCCCTTTTCCCCCTGCAGTGAACCTTTACCCAAACTCCCTTTTTTTGTATGGTTCCTGTTGTTGTTCATATATTTCCTAGTTCTGCCCAGGACAGGGGGCACGGTCGCAACCATATGAGTTCCCATCATCTTGTTTCTTTGCTATTTAGAAAAATCTCCTCCAGCCCAGTTTTTGTAACAACGGATGTTTGGGAAGTTTGAGAAAGCACATAGTGCACGGACCCTGGCTACCACATCTGTGAACTACAGTTTCAGCTTAAGCATGCAGCTGCAGAAACATATCCCTCAATATATCAGATAAAGCTTTTTTGAGAATGAAGTGCACCATATAGCGTGCCCAAAGCCCAGCTCTCTAGATCAAGGGACCTGCCTGCAATTGAGTGAGATGCCCTTTCAGCCTGTTTTCCTGCATATTTTTCCTATGAAATCCAAGCGGATTATGGTGTGTAACCACTCTTGTGCAGACATGAGATTGGGTTGCAGCTGGGACATACGCTTAAACAAAGAGACTTAGATTTATTTCCATAGAAGCAGCTACACTGATAATTTGCAAGTACATCTTCCCTCCAAGGACCTCAAAGCACTTCACAAATATTCTTGGAGGCTCAGAATGTTCTTGCACTTGGGTAAACTTGGTCTTAGAGCGGTTAAGTGATTTACTCGAGGTTTCCCAGTAAATCAGAGGTAGAGGTAGGAAGTGAAACAGGATCCTGATGGCAAATGACATCCTTTAACCTTTGGAGGTGCTACTGTGTGCAAATAAAGGCCTGACCCTGCCCGCCTCACTCATGTGAGCAGTGTCTCAGAAATGAGTGGAATGACTGGCGGGAGAAAAGGGCTGCAACGTTGGCCTCTTTAGGCCTTTCTCTGTGAAGTGTTTTATATTTCCCAGGAGGTACTGTTTGGCTTCACCTCGTACCAAAGTGTCTTATAGCAACAACAACAACAGAAAGCTCAATTTCATTTTTTTCCTCTAGTGCATAAAAGTCAAGATCCAAGGTGAGAGCTCTCTCTGGGTAAGTGCTAAGCCATGAGGACTTGAAGACACTTGGTGTTTCTTGGAAATGAGCTCGGACTTCTCTGCTTTTCTCCTTCACAGGGAAAGAAGAGATTTTGGGTCACAGCATGGACCTGCACGTTTCTCAGCTGGTGCAAACTGTAGTCCGTCTTTCTTCTTAGCAAAAGTTTGGCTCTACCCCAATTTCAGCAATCACAAAGACTAATATGTAAGAAAGACTGAATTAAAGATATAATATAAAAATATGTCTTTAATAAAAGGAAATGAGAATTCCAAAATGCTTTCTTCTTTCTCTACAGAAAAAAGGTTTCTAGCTACGAGCCACTTTTTGCCTGTTTAAGTCTCTATGCTTCTTACTCCACTTCTTTAGCAGGCTTGAAATGAATGAAGAGGTAGAAGATGAGAGAGTGACATAGGTAGTAAATTATGCAAGTTATATAAATGCACAGCAATAGCAAGCAGATTTCGATGCTAATGCAGACGGCAGAGATTTCCACTGTTAAGGAAGAAAGCAGGCAAACTGCAGCATCTGAAGAGAAATCGCCCGACTGAACTCCAGCGCCTGCTCCAGCCTGCAGAGATGGGAGACTGCCACAGACGGGGAAAGTGGAAACGACTCCTGAAACCTGCAGAAGTGACAATTCCCTGAAACTTGAACTTCTGCGATAAAGGGAAAGAGATCATTAACTGCGAGCGAGGAGAGTGCGTGGAGGAGAGAAGAAAAAAGAAAAAAAAAAGCCGCTTTAACTCTGGAGTTTTTAAAAGTGCCCTTGTTTGTTTTCTTGGCAGAGAGGCAGAGCATTTGGCACCCATCCTTGGAAGGTGGCCCAGCGGTACGAATGCTGGGTTGGCCCTTTCCACGCTGTTGCTAAGCCGATGGCCCAATGGCCGGCGGGGCCCTCCGCACCCCACCCCGCACTCCGGCCGGAGCCAGGCTCCAGCCCGCCTGTGTTAAAAGCCTCTCTTCTCCCACTTGCTAATAATAATAATTTAGAGGGGGAAAAAAAAAAAAAAAAGGCAAAGAAGTGCCGAGTTTATGCAAGCAAACCCAATGCGGCTCATGCCAGGAGCTCAGCAGAGAGGAGCTGGGGAGCACCAGCCCGTGCCCAGCTCCGGCTGCGGAGCCTGCGGGGATGGATGGGGCTCTGCGCTGGGCTCCTGTCTGACTCGTTCTGCTCTCCCTCCCGATCAGCTCCCACAGCCTCAAGGTATAGGGCAGAAACAATTTTTTTTTCCTCCCCCCCTTTTTCTTTTTTAATAACTTTATCAAGTCTGAATCCCAGGATGATTTGTGCTTTTCATACTCTCTCTGTGCTTTTACTCTCAGTTAGAATTTGGATCCTTTCCATTTCTCAGTTAAAAACTCTTTTTTTCTTCTTTTTTTTCTTTCTCCCCAGTTGTTTGTGGTTTTGCATGAAAGGGCATTGTTAACTCCTTCACCGCCTGTTTGGAATGGGCTGTCTTGGTTCAGCTCTTCTAGGCGTTTCTGGAACAGCAGAGTGAAGTGCTGGGTTTCAAAAATGGAAGCTGAAAAAAGAAGACTAGCAATGGAAAAGATTTACATTGAAACTGCTACTGCAGGATAACCCGAGCTGGAAAAACAAAGCGCCTATTATTTATTTACAGGAGCCCTGACTGCTTCTGCAAGGCTCTAACTAGATGAGGCCTTTCCAACCTGGTGCTCAAAAGCATCTGGCTGGAGGGGAGAAGGGGAGAGTTTTGGTAAAAGCAGGGGAGAAGGCGGCTGTCCCGGCTGCCTCGCATGGGCAGGGGAGCCAGGCCATCTTGTGCTGCCGCCGGGCAGGGCTGACAACCCTCCCCAGCTCAGAGTGTGCACGAAGCCTTGCCTTTGTCTGCAAAACGGGGTATCTGGGCTGTTTTGCTACCTAACCATAAAACAAGCGAAAGGTGCACTTTTCCACCGAGCCTGTGTTAAATGCGGTGTCACAAGCGCCCGTGGGTAAGCAGGAGGTCCTCGACACACCAGGGGTGTACACATAAAGCATGGGAAGAGCTGGGGGAATGTTCACTGGAAGTTGTAAAAAACGGAGGATTCATTTTCGCTGTTGTCTGTAGAGATGAGAGGCTGGGAAGCTGACATCTGTCGTTTAAACCTTTTTTTCCTCTTCATCAACAGTTGCAGCTGCAGAAAGTGGGTATCGTCTCACTCCCGTGGGGAGGCTGGCCCAGGAGCGCGCTGCTCGCAAGAGCTTTCCCGGCTGAAGTCCTTGAGCTTTGAGTGAGTGCTAGAACTAGAGATGACTTAAATGTTTGGCAGCAGCTAGGATAAGTTATCTTTTTCTTCTAAAAAATAACATGTTATGGAAACAGGTTTTATTATATTTATGGGTATTTATTATTGCCTTGTGTAGATGATAAAATAATCTTGTTGGAACCAATAGGAATGTAAATTTAACATTTCATGCTATATGTGAATTAAGTGACAAAACATTTCTTGTGTAAGTTCTAGGAGCACATGAAAAAAACCCCTTCCTGTATTTGCACATCCTGTGGTAATTAACACATGAATATTTCCCATTTTTAGTCCTTGAAAAAAAAAACTTCTATAGTGGTTAAAACAAGTGCATATTTTTCCAGCATCCTCTCCAGTGTGATTGCTGTTGTTAGATATTTGTAGGCACATTTATATGTATGTTTGTTGTGCCTGTTAGTTCAGTTTTGTAGAACGGAGAAAACGAAAATATAGATTTTTAACCACAACAAGATTCCCTGCAGACAGGATTTTTTTGCACTGCTCTAGAAATGCAGCAGCTCAGAGGAAGAACACAGTGTGTAATTCTGCATACATCACAGCCCTTTTTTATTACTCTTACCACACAGCTGAATGGAGAATTACAAAAACTATGTCCCTGATTCTGTAAAGATTTTTAAAAGAGGCTTAACTTTAGGCATACAGGTAACTTCAAAGGGAATTAAGTGAAAATAGAAGATGTGAGTAGTGCATGACAGACGGATGCATTAGAGAGAATGATCTACTCAAAACTTGATCCAGAAGTTCTGGAATTACATTAATTGACCTTGGTGAGCTAAACAAAAGCTCATTGGAAATTATGTTCAGAAGTTAAACCCAAGACTTTTACAAAATAAAAACCAGTGTAATGGATATTCATATTATTGCATATCCACTGCCTTTTCTACAGGCAAAGGGTGAAATCCCAGCAGTGCAGAAGGGAGGGGGAGAATTGCCATTGATTTTACTGATGCCAGAATTTTGCCCAAAACACTTACACTTCCTCTGGCTCTGAGCTTTTTTTATTAACTCTGACATCGTTTTCTGCATCTATGCTGTCACATTGCATGGGGTGCAAAAGCGTTTTAAAATTAACAACAGACTTGAGCTGCAGAGCACGGCTCATTGATCAAACCTCTGAATGCATCTCGACAAAGTTTGATGAGATGTTTGATTCAAGCCTACCGTATAGACACATCTCTTTCTACGTTCACAATTTTGTTGGCACACCTGTTGTGGCCCGTTGGGAAATTTTGTGCGTGTAGCAAATCCTGGTCTAGTAGGGCAAACTAAGCATCGATTTTGTTTCCCCACGTCAGAGCAAGCTATGTCAACTACTGCACATCACTTTGTGATCATGCTAAAGCCACGCCGACAAAAAGCCACCTCAGCAAGCTGTCATTTTAATGTTTTCTCTGTTTTCTTTTTGTGTATGTTTGCTCCACATTTCAGCAAAGCCTCCTCTCTCCTGCCCACCGCCATAGGCTACGAGTCTGCAGCAAAACTCAGTCTCAAACGTGTCACATAGAATGAAACAGGAAAGTTCCACCCAAAGCATTCTGATCGCTGGCTTTCGTGCTGAAATCCCCTCCTGGTCAAGAAGAGAGGAGGACAAGCGAGACAGTGGTAGGTGATACCTGCACAGGGGCAATGCTAGATCTCTTGCAGCCAAGAGTATTGCCCAGGTTGTTTGCTGCAGGACACGGGACACCGTCCCCGTACGGTGGCTGCAGTGAGAAGCGCCACGTGCCTCCCTACTGCAGCCACGTGTTGGATGCCCGTGTCCATTTATCACTTCAAACTAAACAGCTATATTGTAATACTGCAAATTAGAGGCCTTCTACATCATAATTTTAAAGCACTTAAGCTTGTGTTATCTTTTAGCTCTTTATTCATCTAACGAGTTAAGATTTTGAAGACCTAATCTAGTTCCCATTAAGACAAAGAAGAGAATTTCTTTTTCTGTGAAGTGTTATACCTCGGGAACCCAAAACCGTTGGTGTCTGCCTTAGACATTTATATCTTACAAGCATTAACAACTCAACTATAGATTTTTCTCCATCAGTGGGGAAGTTTTATTCTTATCCTCACTTTACAGGATGAAATCTCTTATTCAGTGAAGTGTGTGAGCATGTGCCAGTTTCAACAGAGCTGGTGGCATCTTTCCAGGATAGACTAAGTTTGCCAAAAGTGCAATTTGAAGTGGAAAACTATTCACAAATTCAGGTTGAAAGTAATGAAGAGTTTTGTCAGAAAGAAAATCAGGGGATTTTTTTTTCCTCAAGAAAGTTTAAATGTTTAATTTCAGTATTTTCAAAATAAACTTTGTCATTTTGACCTTTCTTAAACCACTTACTTTTCAAAGTCAACCTTTTTTTTCTTTGTTATTTTGAAAGTAATACAATAATTAGAATATTAGACTTCTCAGAAAGAGAGCAAATTGTCACTGCTTCAAGTTTCATTTTGATGTTTTGAAACTGAGGGTTTTTTCAGCTAGATCTGTTTGTTGTTTAAATTCTGCGCTAAAAACAACATGAAAACTTCCATTCTAGATAAATCAAAGCAATCTGAGTTGATCCAAAATGAAACTTTGGGGGGGCTTTTATGTCTGTTCCACCAAGACATTGTGTGTTTCGGGTTCAGCCTCACCTGAATCATTTTTTCAGTTTGCTGTTCAGCCACCAGACCAAAGGGAACACGTTCGTACAGCTCCGACTCCAACAGCTTAACAGCCCTATTGTTTTCTGTTGACTCCTGTGAAACTACCTGTGCTGGGAGTCAGCCACGTGGCTTTGAGTCTCCCTGAACTGATGCCTAAACAAACTATAGGAGGTCAAACAGGGTGAAGGGCAGAGCCCCGGCATCCTGGCTGGCCCCTTCGGTGCTCTGAGTTCAAGACTCTTTTTGTCCTCCAGGTTTGCCGAGCTCGCTACAACACATCTGGCTTAAGAAGGAAGGATGGGGGCTGAAAGGGGAATTATTTTCTTTGCAGGTTTCAATGCTTATGACTCAAATTGGGGAAATGTGTAAGGTGGGCAGCAAAGGAGAGAAAGGTCTGGGTGAGTTTGAAACTGAGATCTGGGCTAAAATTTTCAATGGTTCTTATATCAGCCTAAAATGTTCTTCTCCCTTTTAGGAACATAACTTCCTTTAAAGAAATACCAAAATCGCTTTCGTTAGTTAACAAGACCTTTCCCATCTTCTGTTAATAGCTCCTTCTAATAATGCAAAGTAAGTGATAAAATAAAAATGAGTTGGAATAATTTTGCAAAGACGACTTGAACCAATTAGTCTGCCAAGGGAACACTGGGAACACCAAGACGTAAATTTAAACGTATGCCTCTAAATAACATAATTACCTTTTAAGTTTCAAACTGTACACATGAAAAAAAATATTCCAACCAGCCAAAAGAGAAGGAAATTTGAGCCAAAGGATGCTTACTACACATCAAAATATTTTCCACCTAACTAAGTTCTATTAACTTCCCAATACCATGTGATATGTATCTGCAGCTCACTCATACTGCCTGAATTTGTTGCTGTGTGTGACGAGTTGTAGTCTGATCTAGCCTGACACGCCATGGTATGCACAGTACACATATATCATAATAAGACAGTTGAAAACCAAAGACAAACAGCCCCAAAGAGGGAGTTAAATAGCATGATCCAGCAGGGGCCTGCATCCATCGGAGAGTATTTGCAATGGCACACCTTTCACTTGCAAGTAAAGAAATACCAATTGCATGCTATAGCTGGGAGTGAACAAGATAATTCCATCCAGCGTTCCCACAGACAACTTTGTTTCTTTTCCTCCCTGCATATTAGTTAACTTTCTTCATAATGACATCTTTTTTATCAATGTGTATTGAACAACAGGGTGTCGTGGACCTGCAAACCCCACTGAAATGAGAAGGGTGGAATCACTTGGTGCCCACTGGAGGAAGAGAGGAGCCCAGCTGCTGCTGTTGAAACACAATGCTCTGTGAGTGAAGGTCTTCTGGTCTTTATTATGTTGGTAAAAGCACCAATAATGCAACTAGCTTTGTTTCTGGCCAGCTTTGGGTTCCCGTTCTAAGGACACAAAATATTTCTGGGCTGTAACTAAAGGCATTTCATTGTCCAGGATTCCTCTGGCAAAGGGTATGAGCTCTTCATAGGTTCAGGGAGAAGACTGCCCAGATGAAGCAAGGTTAGTTGCAGTCACATTGCTAAAAAGTTTGGTAGGAACTAGGTGACTTTTTGTCCTTTAGTGAATGAAGACATTGGTAACTACGACAGGGAGCTGATGTTGAAGGGATCATGGTAAAACACCCCCCCAAAAATACATCTGCTTTGCTCTTTATGTCTCAGGTATCACGTCTGATGCGTTTCTGGGGTCCTGGGATCCAGAGTTTTGGGGCATTATACAGATCTGATTTTCATGTCTATAAAATGGACGCACACTAGCACAATGCTTTTTATCACCTATATTTGGGCCACAAAAGAATATAAAAATCCAGGTAAGTATGGCAGTAATTTGTAAAAAATTCTTCAGCCCTTCATTTTGTAAAGACTCTGGTGGTTTGGCCAAGTGAATGCTGTCTTCGCTTAGTTCCCTTTGAGTTCAGCGTTGTGAGGGTCTAGCTGAGCGACTGAGAATTTCAGTTGTTATTCAGGTTTATCTTAAAGTGTTCTTAAAGCTGTGTCTGTAGTGTTGTACTGCCTTGCTCAGAGTAACCGGGATGATGGACTGGGTGAGTACAGTGTCTGGTTAGTGTTTCTACAGACTGCGCAGGATGATCACTCATCCGGAAAGAAACACTTTCCACTTTACGTGAGCATCAGTGGAAATGCTGAGAGTGTTCAGCGCTGTTCTCTTTTTATCAGAGAAAAGTGACATTCGCTATGGACCTGCTCCAAAGCCTGATCGTGTCAATGAAAGGACTTCTATTGGCTTCAGTGTGACTTGGAGTGGTTCCTAAAAGTGGGAACAAAGCAGCAGACTTCATAAATCTTCTGATGTGGTCCTTAAAGCAAGAATTCAGACCCCATGGGGCAAAGTTTTGTGATTAGAAAGACGATTTGGCCTCTCTTTCTTCCTGAACTGAACCATTCAGGTCTTACTGAAGATTCGTTCTTTGAGAAAAATCGTTTGCCAGTCAGTGCAGGGGATAGTCAGTCTGTTAAATGCTGCATTATGCCTTTTACTTTTCATTACAGTGTGAGATTTGATTAAGGCAGTCAATGACCCTGTGATTAGGAACAGAAGCAAAACAAGTAAAAAAAGCCAATGGAGCCATAGGACTAAAAGAAGTTGCCGAGAAGTGGAACAATTGAAGGTGTGGAGGAGAGAGGAATTATCACAGCACTGTTGGCACCAAAATGGTTCTGAGAGGCTTGAAACTTCCATAAAGCATATGCTGGCACTATTTCATCCTACACCTTTACCATAATGCAGACCCTGTTTGTGCAGGGGAGTTTCCTGGCATGAGAGAAGAGGTGCACACTGATAGCCACGCTCCAACATCGCAGGCAGTGCTTCCCAGCAGCTGCTGCTCTCTGCAATCCATTGCCTGGTTATGGCTAGTTTCCTAGACCTTTCCTAGGGAGGTTTTTAAAGGTACTTAGGAAATTAACAGGAGTTGAACCTATATGTCGCTTTGTGCCATTGACAGAAAACCACGAAAACCACTTTTATTTCCTTTCCTAGCAGATGTGACCTTTCCTTCTCTCCCTTTAGACCTGTTCCCTGTGCTCCATAACGTAGTGCTGCGCCTGACTATGTTAAAACACATTGGGAAGGGAAAGCCTGCTCACTATACAATTTTCTGTCACGACTCTTTCAGCATTTGACTCACAAGTGTAATTTGGCTTTATCACTCCCTAAGTGCACTGTAGATGCCTGATTTGCAAGGCACATAATGCGAACCATCATGTTACCATGTAGAGCCTCTTTTCCACACTGCTCTATATATGTCATTCAACGTTTTAATTTGATTAGGAGGTTAATTTGCATGGTACTGTGTGTATTCTTTTACTGGAATATATATACTATGAAATGTATGATGTAAGTTAATCCAAAGCTGAAGAGGCCAATAAAAGCTGGTTCCTTAAGGAGGAAGAAAAAAGAGCACAGCTCAATGGAAGAAAAGCTTGGTAGGAGTCCAGAGTCCTGACTCATTGTTAGCCTCAAGAGCGTCCTGACTAGCATCAACGTGTTCTGGAAGCAATGTGATTTTCCTACCGTATGAGCGAAAAAATAATAAAATGTAATGCTAAAACAATAGGACATACCAGAAAATTTCCACTGAGGAATGGGGCTCTGTAGTAAGCTCGTGTCAGAATGATTTCCATCCTGTTCACATAATCTGAGCATATGGCGAAGCGACACGACGTTGTGCCCACCATGGAAAAGTGAACAGCTCTTTTAGGTGCGTAAACTGTTTATTTTATACCAAGTGCTTCAGAAAACTACAAAACAGTATAAAATGTATTTCTGTTCATGGGAGCCACCCAGTCAAGAGGGAGCACTAGGAGTGTACTGTATTGCTGCAGAGAAGCATTAAGCCCTCATGGAAATCTGTAAAATGCCTCAATGGCTTTCTACCCATATTTCTCCATAAATATAATCTCAAAAATATATCTAATTTGGAAGGGACGGTGTCCTGGAAGCTTGGCTAGTGTGAGCTCACAGTTATCTTTTACTTGATCCTGTGAAATAAATTATGTGTAGTTAAGTCCCAACTGCAGATAAATTCTTCTCCATCTGTTTTCCTATAAGAGAAAAAAATGTAGAATTACTTTCATGCAACAATTGCACAAGCAAGTCATAAGCTTAAAGACGAAGGAGAAGAAAGTTAGAATGTTTTCTGGTTTAATGCCAAAGATTTTTAAGATAAAACTTCTCTGAAAGTAACTGCAATAAACGAATGACTTTTGAGCTTAAACAAATTTTAAGTTAAATTCAAATTCACTTAAATATTTGTTACGAGAAAAAGAAAACATAGATGCAGGAAAACAAAATCTTTATGTCTTAATTGTCATCCTGTTTTCACACAAGGTCTCCTAAGCTGAAACGAGGTCATTTGGATTTTAGTAACCACTCCAAGTACAGTGCAAAATGTATTTCAAGGCAGAACTAGAGTTCACATCTCAAAAGCAAAGGAGCTAACAAAAATATAAAACTGCATGAGAGAGAAAGCCCTCAATGCCTAGGGAAGTATAGTTTTACCTGTCAGGAACAAAAAAAGTTGGTCTGCATCCATTGCATAGACATAAACTGATCTCAGCAAGGGCTGCAGACGAACAAACCGCTGAAGCCTGATGAAATACAGTCTACACTTAGCAGAAGAGTTCCTAAATCAGAGTTGTTCTTTCTTTTTAATGAAAATTTGGCTGCATTTGAAAATAAAACAGGTACAATCTTGTAACTGTGTGAACCAATAATATTTGTAGTAGAAGTGACAGAATGTGCTTATACAGTTATGATTATAGTTTGCAGGTTACTTAAATGCCTTGTATGGACAGTCCGTAAAGAGAACATGACCAGGCACTATGAATAATAGCCTGAATAAATAGGGAAGTTGTAGAAGTAAGGCTAATGAAAAATAAACATTCTTGTTGAGAAACGTAGAGTGACATTAAGAATTAAAGTGATCCAGTGTTTCGGGTATACAAGTGAGTGAACACGTACTGCAAACATTGTATATGAGTATCTGAGAAACCTGGAAGGGGTCTAAAAAAGAAAGAAGTGTTTGATGGTTACATCTGCCCCTTTTTAATCACAGCATGTTTATTTAGGACTTTGTAGGCAGTGAAGATTTTTTCTACTTTCGTATTTGTTGTGTTTTTCAGTCTCTGTTAAATGTGTTATCAGAAGCACTCCAACCGCACTCAAAACCCCAAACCCAAAAATGCATAAGGAAAATAATCCAAATGTCAAACATGACCATGAGCAGTTAGTCAATCCTTCTGAACCTAAGCAATCAAACCATATCCTTCTCTTTCCTCTCCGGACACTCACGTACATCTAATAATAACCCACTACAAGCACTGTAAGGAAAGGAAAGAGAGGAAGAGCTGTGAGTTTTGACCCCATTCTAGAAAACAAACTGTCTTCAGGCGTTTTGGTGCAATTGCATCAGCCCAATGTAAAAGTTCACATGAAGAATCTGAATTTCACCTGGAGATCAGCTGGAGCACACTTGCAACGTGTATGAGCAACTCCAAAGGCTCTAGCAGCCCCACTTGGCAGCCTCTGAACTTTTCCTGCTGCCCTCAAAGCATATCTTCTGAATGGTCTCACGCTCAAGTCACTATGGGGAAAGCCATGAAAAGAATCGGGTGGATTTTTTTTCTGATAAGAGAGCCAAGACATCTCCCACTGGTTTTGACTTGTGGGCACTGGGTCTCCACTGCCCTTGTCAATGCCGTCCTCCCCAGCAGCAAGGGTTGGTAACAGAACCCGTTTAATTTACCTGCAGCTCCAATTAAAGTGTGAAATCATAACTGTGTTTCTGCAGGAAGTATTTAGGTGATAGTATGGGGGAAAGTGCTTGGTTTTTTGTTGACAGTCTTGCACCAAGGACACAGGCAAAAATTTCCCAGAGTTAATTGGTGTGGTGGCCACAGAGTGAGGAGCTGTGCACAGATTGGGGGCTTCATCTGCCAAACACTTTGTGGAGGTGAATAATCCCAATGGGTTGACCAGGACTACTCTTCTGTGTGAAGTTAAATATATGACCGCTTGCAGGGTCAGGGACTTTTATGTTTTTATACCTCACGTCCTTGAATATCTAACTTTCACGTGTAAGTACTTTATTAATGTGGTGTCTGTATGCTTTCTTGTGTATGAATGTATTATGAATCTACCTTAAGCTGTCTTTTGCAAATGTATTGGTTTCAGTTGGTAAGAAAGTTGTTCCTGTGTGTACTGCTGGACATTTCTTTTGTTAATTTTCTCTTGTCAAGGGCTGACAGCACACTAGCTGCATTTTTCATGTGATCATTCTTGAAATTGCTTTGTGCTTAGAGAAATGCGTAGGTGTTTTTTCTGTATAATTTCTTTAAATAGTAAGTAAAAACAGTACTACAAGAATAAAAAAAATACCACAAGATTCTGTTCCTTTTCTGCCATTTTAATCTTTCATTCATCTAATAAGCTTATTTTTACTCCCTGTCTTTCATCCCCCACGAGTTCTTCCTTGATTTCATTGATTCTCCTTGCCCACGGTGGCCTTTTTTAATAATTTATTCAATATGTTTATTCTTCTGAAAGTGCAGGCTGCCAAGAGAGGTTGTGGAATTGTCATCATTGGCTCAACTAGACACCCATCTATTAGGGATTATTTAAGGATAAGGAAATCAATCCTTCTGTGATTCAAGGGGAAGAGGGGATGGATTAAATGGCGTGGTAGAATAGTCCCCTCTAATTCAAATTATTCTGGTTTTTTTTGTTGTTCTAAATTCTTTTTGATCTCAATTTCCTAATTTTTTTAGATAATGTTCTCTTGTGTTCGCGTTCTTTGAAAGTATGGAGAATTTGCATGAACCAATTTTTATTAGTTCCCTTGAGAATGTTAAAAACTTCAATTAGGTCACAGTGAAGTCTCTTTTCCAGAGTGAAATTCCTTAATCTTCCTTAATAACTTAAATCTTTGAGAAGTGATGTTGTTCTGCAATGCACTTTCCTCAAAAGCAATTATATACCAGCTCAGATGCTACGTAATAGTCAGTGCTGTGTTGTGCTTTAAGCATAATCAGTGCCTGGGTTTTGTAGAGCCTATTTACCCCGATGGGCTGGAAACGCATGACTGTCAGTACGGGGTTGCAGGCTGGGAGATAGGAATTTCCAGTTTCCAAGAAGCTGGCATTTTCTGTTTGCACAGGAATCTCTCACAGTATAAACTGGTGTTCGGGCTGTATTTCTTAGTAGGTCTGCTCAATTGTAATTTTAGGATTATTTTAACAGCAGTGGGCAAGGAAATCCATGGGGCAAATAAGAGTTAACAGGCTGAGGAATGATGCAAGCTCTGCCTTTCGCTCCATGCATGTTTTACCATCTTTGCTTAGTGTTTTCTGTGTTTTCCAATAGGATGCATCAAGCTGTTTAATACAGTAAGTAATCAAAAGCTGAAATCCTTGTATCGATCCCGGTGCAGTAGGAAGCCGGTCTTTCTCAAGCCTGGCAGCGATTCCCCTTTGTGGCTGCCCTGCTGCTGTTCCTTCCCTCACTGGTGTCAGCTTTGGGGTCATTACATAACCACTCCGAAACACTTTTGCTTTCTGGAATGATGGGAAAAGAGCCATCCAAATCCTCTTAAGAAGCTTTGAAAGGACTGCTTGCTTTGCTGTGTGCAGCAGCGAGCACATTGTTAGCGCATCCCTGGGAGCAAGATCAGCTCTTCTCAATTTCATTTGCTGCTGTTTTCTGACCACGAACTCAACGTGCTCCTAAGTCAGCCTCCAAAGGGGTAAAAAGAGATACACTAGGCTGAAATGTAAAAATAAGTTTAATGCCAAAACCAGTTGTTCCTTGAAGAGCTTTGATGTACCATCAAGGACAGTTTTATCTCACCTGAAATTACGTGGTGAAAGTTATAGAGGGCTCCATGGTCCATATAGATTAAAAATTTCCTACCAGCTCTGTAGTAAAGATTAGGATAATCTGTTTGGAAAGCCACAAAAAATTAGGACTGAAGATGTTGGGAAGAGGGGTGTGGTGCCGTGATCGGTAAGGAATCTAGTTTTCCCTTGCTTGTTTCTTGCACACTGTATTCCTCTCTCTGGTCTACGTGATCTTAAAAAAGTATGGGACTGGGGAAAAACTCATGGCCCAGACACTCCCCAACCTGAAAGACTGCCATTAAATAGTTTCCCTTGTTTTTTAATCCTCCTGTTTTATGAGTTCGTTTCCTCACTGGGTGTCTTCAAAATGAGTACCCATTTTATGGACAACAAAATGCAGATATTTTGCAATTAGTAGTGTAGACATCCTGTGCAAGCAAGAAAGGTTCATCATATCTTTCCATCTCAGCTTGGTTGATACTCTTCATGGGCACAGGTCATTTGTGCTGAAGTTACCATGTTGATCAGCCTTGTCCTCATTCCACATACAGTAGATAAGGGTGGGTTTGCTGGGAAAAAAATGAGAAGTTTGGTTACTTTCCTTAGCCGCTTCCATTTGAAGAGAAACTCAGGTGGGTTTTATAAAGCAGCAAAAACCTCCTTCTTGTACCCACCCTTTGGCTGTCACACCCTCTATCCCTGCTCTGCTTTCTCCTGGTGCTTTGTGCTACCTCTGGAGCATTGTCTCTGCAAATAATGGCACGTTTGCCACTATATGCAGAGAAAACTCAGTTTTCCATTAGGTCATGATGAGAAGCCTGCTGTTCCAGACCCGCTTTTTTTCTGAAGCAACAATTCTTTAATCATTCTGTAATAATTACAGTGATGTTTTCCTTCGGCCCTATAGGCATTATTTTGAGAGCAGGCACCGGCGTGGCGCTGACATTGTGGGTGTGTGATTTTGGCAAGGAAAAAACCTTCAAATATTTCTCCTCTCCATTTGCTTTATTTCATGCAAATCTCCGTGTGCCTCATCTCTGTTTTGTAATCTGAGGTCACATTTCTTCACATACATGCAGTTACAACAGCCTGGAAGGGACAAAATCAGAATGCCTCCTGATACCCTCAGCAGAGCAGCCATGTCTCTATGCTCTGTCGCAGACACACAAGAGACACACTTTAGCTTTCTGTCGAGAAGGAAAAGACGTTGAGGGAGAGGACGGGACCAGAACTGTCTCAAAAGCACCATTTCTACAGCATAGCAACCTCTAACAGTGCTCGGCTGGGACGCTGGGGGATGAAGCCATCTCCTGCACCACCAGTTGCCTGACCAAGCGTGGCTGAGGTCACCCTCCGATGAAACACACACTGCAAGGAATGGCTCCAGGACAGAGTTTTCAGATTTTGTTTTGTATCAATTCAGGCTTCAAGTATTATATAGTGTTGCCATGCCACAATATTTTTAGTGTCCTAGAGACTGGAAACAAAAAAATATTTTTTCTCTTGGCTGGAGGATTTGCCCATATTCATTCCAGCCTAATTTAACCCTAGTTGAATTCAGTGCATCCAGTTTCTAGGCTCAGCTTAACATTGGGACATACACATATTCTGCTAAATCTATTTACTTCAAATATTGTGCTTTGGCAAAACAGTCAGTGCTTGTAATAACTGAATAGCTGCTTTCTTACAACACGCACTGCAAGAAAAAGAGGTCAAATTCACAGGGAATTATTTGTGCTTTTTTTTTAACCTGGCAAAAAAGTGAGTTTTAAAAGTTTACATTACAATCTTCGTTAAAGTCAACAGTAACCAAGTCAAAGCAGGAATAGAAGTCTAATGGCATTCAAATTAATATTATCAGGAAATGCAAGCCACTTAAGAGGCCTGTTGTACAGCAGTGTACTAAAGCCCTTAGCTGGAGTTTTAAGGGTCAAGTTTCTGGTGCTATTAATCATGTTATTTATATATATATGGACGCATATTTATGTGTACATGTTGCACATGTGCACACACATGCATGCACCCCAGCCATTACTCAGCCCTAACGATGCACAGAGTCCTGCTGCAGAGAAAGTCAACTGGAAAGAGTGCCTGGAAAGGTCAGGAACTCCTTATTGCAGGTGAAGGGGAAGGAGCGTGCTGGGGGGCCAGGAACGCAGTGTCACTGCTCACAAGGCTTGTTCTAAGTATAAGATGTTTCTGTTTCTGTTTTGTTATTGAGAGGGAAATAAAATTGGAAAAGAAAGGGGCAGTGTATGAAGAAAGGATATTTCCTACAAACTTATTGTGATTGCTACATGTTGAGTTTCAAGATAAAGACCCTTGCATGGAGCTCTTTTGGCAGGGAAGATGGAGACTCCTAAAATTAATAGCATTTTCATACTATTAATAAAGTCCTCTTTTAGCAGGAATGGATGTCCACTGTTTTAGCAAGGAAGGGACAAAAGTGTTGGTATAAAAATGTGTTTTCTTCCAGATCGCCAAAATGCCATCACTGAAGATTGCCTGCCCTTGCTCTCCTGAGGTAAGACCATATCCTTTCCACCACCTCCACACATGAAGAACAAGGTTTCAAATATGTATAGTGAAGAGTTACTAAGATACACTGGGTACTTTAGTCTAGCGGAATCTAAATGCGACGGGTAATGTGGAGACAATGAAATTGCCTCGGGTAGAAGTTTAGCCCTGTTGTTTAAGTAGTTGAGAACGACTGTCTTTCATATTTCCCTGGATATCTAGGAGGTGGCACACAGAATAAAAGTGCTGAGATAGGACTCACAGGTTTCACAGGGCGTAGCTTTCACTCACCAAAGTCAATACAAGCTTTGATTTGGAGCAGGAGGAGGGCTCCAAATATGAGGGGTGTCAGCTGGCCCCTAAGGAAGACCTTCTGACCGAGATCTGTTGTGGTTTTGTGTGTGACTTTTGGTGTGCCTGCACTC
>Ga0065711_1000220_pt1 | contig 80748 bp, 41 predicted proteins | sample Hoacrofraction12_FD_59098 | JGI IMG/M metagenome (GOLD analysis project Ga0065711, IMG submission 59098) | Hoatzin crop microbial communities from Cojedes, Venezuela - Epithelial fraction 12 v2 (version 2) | ecosystem: Host-associated > Birds > Digestive system > Esophagus > Crop | place...
TACCGGACAAGTCTCTGAAGAGGCCAAAGCCTGCTCTCCTGAAGTGAAGGACAGTGAGCTTGCTGTGCACCTTCCTCGCTGCCCTAAGGATCTTGAACTCCATCATTTCATGATCACTGCAGCCAAGGTTGCCCCTCAGCTTCACATTCCCCACCAGCCCCTCCTTGTTGGTGAGAACAAGGTCCAGAATAACACCTTTCCTCTTGGGTTCCTCTAGCATTTGGAGTAAGAAGCTATCATTAATGCATTCCAGGAACCTGATGGATTGTTTATGCCCTGCTGTGTTGCCCCTCCAACAGATATCGGGGTAGTTGAAGTCCTCCTGGAGGATCAGGACTTGTGAACGTGAGGCTGCTCCTGTCCGCCTATAAAGGGCCTTGTCCTCTCGGTTTTCGTGGTTGGGTGGCCTATAGCAGATCCCCACTATAATGTCACCAGTCCCTGCCCTGCCTTTGATCCTGACCCAGAAGTTCTCATTTGGTTCCTCCTCCATCCCTACATGGAGCTGCATGAACTCCAGCTGGTAGCCTACATACTGGGCGACAGCCTCTTCTCGTCTTGCCTGCCTGTTCTTCCTCAGGAGCCTGTATCCTTCCATTCCAACACTTTTAGGAGCCATCCCATCACATCTCCTTGATGCAAACAAGATCATTCCTTTGCCCAGGAACAAGAAATGGGCGAAGTGTGTATCTGTGATTGCCACTGTGCCTCAGCTGCACTTATTGCACTGTCCTGCATTCCCACAAGCCCATCCTCTTGCAGCTGTGGATTCTCAAAACTTATGTTTGGTGTCAAAAACTTAAGCTCTGCACCTTAGGTGAGTATATGTGTCCACAGGGAGAAAGGAATATTGCCTTTCTTTATCTTAAAATATAAATGACACCTTATAGCGCAGGGGTCCCACCACAGGACTCCAAGCAGGGCTGTCAGTTCCATATTCTTGCTGAGTAACCATGGCACTGTCTATAAATGTACATACATCTCTAAGTACTCATGTTAATTCTCCATGGTATGTGCGTTTGTATAGAGACATATAAGTTGGGCCCCTGATGGATATGACTTACTGGCTGGAGTGGCTGGAATTCCTTTCTGCTGCTGTAACCATTTGCTGATTTTTCAGATTCAGCTGACCCTTTATCACACCTTCCCTTTGCCCGGAAGGACTGCTGAAAAATCTGTCTGTGCTGAAAAGTCCTTTAACACCATCCCCAGGGCTCTGTAATCCTTCTTTGTACTCCTCAGACTACTCCTGGTTTGTATCACTGGTGTCCATGTGAAACTGTAGTAGCAGATAGTAGTGGAGTCAGTGGACTGTACAAGGCTTGGTAGTCTCTCGGTGACAACCCTGACAAGAGACCCTTGTAAGCAGCATGCCTCTCTAGACAGTGCGTCAGGTTGGCAAATGGGTGGCTCCATATCTCTCAGAAGAGAGTTCTCTACTACTATCACCCATCGCCTTGTCTTGTTTCCGCTGGTTCTTATACAGGAAGCAGGTCAGGAGGCCTTATTCAGCTCCAGCGCCTCTCTTGACATGATAGGTCTTTCTTCTTCAGTCTGCAGAGCAGTAAAGCAGTTCTGCAAATGCACCTTAGGCTTCAAGGGAAGTGTCTTCCTCCTGCTGGTCCTTACCATTGCAAGCCTCTGTTCTTCTGCATTATTGCCCCCCCTCCCTTCTGTGTGTGCCAGTGGGGGGGTTTCTGACTGTTTGGCTGTGGATCCACTGCAAACTGCACTGGTAACCAGCTATCTAACTCCTTGTCAACCTCCCTGAAGTTATGCAGCCTTCTCAATGCCTCATGCAGCTCAGCCACCTTTATTTCACTTTACTGTTCCATTAGAAAAAATTAATAACAAATTTCTGTCTACTCTGTTCTCCCTCTAAAAATACATGAGGAAAGGTATAGAAATCAGTAACATTTTATGTGTTTTTTTAAATTATTTTCCTGATTGTTCCTTTTTTCCTGCTTGAGGATGTGAAAAATCAAAAGGAAATTAGTGGCAAAGTTTGTCCATTTTCCCCATCTTCTGTGTAAAGTTTTTTTTTTTTTTTTAAAAAAAGAAGTTTTTATAGAAAACAAAAGATCACATGGTCTTGGTTTTTTTCCACAAAAATTTCTTCTGAGAAATTTCCCTGTTTCTGAACAGTCATTTTTTTGCTTTGCTGGTATAACCAGAAAAGAATGGTGAAATATGCATCTGAGTCAAAATACTCTCATTCTGACTATTTATGCTAAATCTAGTGGAAACATAATTAACACACATTTCTTTAAGTTCTAATCTTAAAGTATTGCTATCAGACTGTCCTGTAAATATAAACCTCTTTTACAAATATTTTTAGACTAAGGCAGGTATAATCTGTGTATAGCTCACTAAAAACATAGGAAAGGGTAATTACATCTTTAAACACATTAGTTTTTCAGTCAAATGGCTGTCTGTAATAAGTATGAGAAAAGGGACTTTCCTATCTCACCATGCATGTTACAGCTTAATGGTGTGTTTTGGAAGACTGAACTCCAACATCCTTTTCTTACCAGAGAAGGACGGTATCTGATATACTGGTCCAGCACATTTGTGACATTATTCATGACATTTGGCCTCAGTAGAATAAACTAACAGCAGGCATTTTAGTGCTTATAAAGAAATATTTTGGGTGATCTGATAAAAAAGTACTGAAAGGATAGGAGAAATTTCTTGTTTTCCGTAAGTAACATGTCAACTGATGCCTAAAGACCTAAAGACTGTAAGTTCAACGTTTCACCAGAGTGGCATGTCCTCACAGGTAAGAATGTAGGAAAGAACTTTGTTACATGTTATTGTTTCAAAAAAACAATTTTCTCATTACCCTCCAACTTCACCCCTCTGCATTCAGATTTCAGTTATTTCAGCCATCTGTTTTGGAACCACTGGCACCATATCCTTCAACTGAGAAAGAGCACATGTGCTCTAAGAAGTAAGAAGTGGACAGAGCTTTAAGTTTGTGTGCTGTGGGTGTTACAATCTACACTTCTGTAATTCTTACGGACTGCATATGAGCACTAAAGAGAGTCTGAGCAAAATTATGCCTTGTAGAGCTCAGATGCCAGAGCACCTATAAATAATTTGTAACTGGGATTTTATCCTATAATAACAATAGAATCCAGTTATTATCTGAAGCCTTTAAATTATATTTCACAAGTGCAATCAAGTCACAGAGCATTCTTGTTGATATCAGCGGTGGTAGACATATGCTTTCATCACTGCAGGCTCTGCTGTTGGTTCAGGTGGATGTAAGAAAACATTTTACAGCAGTTGCACTTTTGCTCAATTGTTCACTTTGCCAGCATTGAACAATGTTCTTATCTCATGAAGGAAGATGAGGAGAGCCAGTCTGCATATCTTTTGCACAAATAGCTCCCAGACATAATCTTGATGAGAGTAATATGCTTAGAAATATGTTTTCATAAGTGCTAAAAATAGAGGCACATTTATCACATTGTGATAGTTGACACCTAGAGCAAGGACAGGTTTTTAACAGCAGCCTGAAAGAGGCTAGCAGCTGTTAAATTTTGCTACACATTGAAAGTTTTGATGCAGGACCATAAGCAATACAAAACAATACAAAATGGATCCATTGAAAAGAATAAATTGGCATCAACAGAAGAAAAAATTGGTTGGTATTCTGTTGCCTGTGCCATTGAAAGACGTTTGTTAGTCGTGGATATTCTGCTTTGTGCTCCATTTCTTGCCATGTTGATGTGGGTTTTTTTAATCTGTTTTTTCTGGATATCTTGAATATCGCATTTCCATATTTCTTATTTGGTTTCTAGTGCTATTCCTCTATTACTTGGCGTTAGAAGTACAACCTTTACATTTAGATGTGTAAAAGCCTTTGCTCTGGTAAGGAGAACTTGTAAGACTTGCCTATACTGTGTCTTTAGAGTCCGCCTAAGAGCAGAGTAGTAGATTTGTCCTCCATGCAAGCAACATACTGGGGAGTGCAGTCCAAGTGCAACTGAGGTGCTCTCTGTTACAAAGGGAATACCAGCTGTCCGAGCGTACCCACCAGGTCAATCACTGCCAGGCAGTCATGATGCTGCCACATACAATGAGACAGATTATTTATGAGTGTCCTGGAAACATTTTTAAAACTTCACTGTAGATCGTTTAGCAATGCCTATGAGCTCAAGTCCTGTACTGAGATTTGATCATGTTAGTAATTGTAATGATTAGGAAATAAATGAAGGTCTCTGTCCTGAGGTGAGTTCATCTAATAAGAAACTTCGACTAATTTTCTGATTCCCACCTGGACATGTGAAAAAATTTTCATTTCCTTGCAACTTAACACTTGAAACTTCAGCAAGACTGATTCCTACTAGCCTGGCCATGTCTAAGTTTAAAGTTCATTAAGAATTTAAGAATTGTTACTTTTATATCTGTCTAACCAAATAAGCAGATACTGGGTTTGTATTTCTTATGTGAAATGCTTCTATCTCTTTTATTCATTTGCTATGTTCTGTAATGATATAAGATTATTTCTGAATGAAATACTTTACATTTATGAGTCTGATATTTTGATTTTTTGATTCCCAACTCATGCCTGGGATCAACAGTATGTAAGATATCAGTGAGATGCCCCAGTGGTGAATGTCCTGGGATGCACCATATTCTCAGCCACTGACAATGCGGAAGCAGTGCCTAGACACCTTTAGAGCAAGCCTCTTGCAAGACAGAACTTTTGCCTTGATTAGAGAGGACTCCAACATGGTCAGCAGGTTGCCCTTCTCCAGCTGTTTTCTATTAGTGTGGCAGCAGGTATCTCAGAGTTTTCAATACCAAAAAAATATTTGTTGCTTTTCTTTCTGTGATAGTAGCTCACATTCTAAAAAAAAGAAGCATATCTAGCTTTCTTGGTCCTAGAAAAACTGGAAAAGCTGGATTCGAAAGGAATTAACTTTTGAGGACAGATAAGAAAGAACCCAACAAGTATTTTCAAAAGCTTCCTATGTAATTTGATGTAGTTTGGTTTCTTTCATAACTAATGAATGCATACAGCTAATTCCATCAGTATTATAACTAAATGAAAATGAAAGGCAGATAAGATCTTGTCCTCCTTATGCTCTAGACCAACAAAAAAGCCAGCTGTGTTTAATATGGTCTTGTCCTAGGAACTAAGAAACATTGCCTGGGCTTGAGCATACTATATACTGTGCTTGGTGTCGTGGTTAGCCCCGACTGGCAACAAAGGACCACGTGGATGCTCTATCGCCCCTCCCCCTAGTGGGGTGGGTAGAAGAATAGGAAGAAAAAGGCAAAACTCATGAGTCGGCACAAGGACTGTTTAACAGAACAGCGAAGGAAGCGAACCGTAACAACAAGAATTCTAATAAGAACAAGTTTATGCACAGAGCAGCTCTCTCACTGCCCCATGCCCAGCATTGATATTGTAGTAACATAATGCCATCAGCTTTGTGTCGTGACAGGCAGTTTGAAAGCTATCAATCATCACCAGCAGAGCAGAGTCTAGTTGGAGGCCTGTTACTAGTGGGAATCCCCAGGGGTTAGTACTTTGCCCAGTCTTGTTCAACTTCTTCATCAATGACCTGGATGAAGGGACAGAGTGTACCCTCAGCAGTGTCAAATATCCTGTTGGTTTGGCCAGTTTGGGTCAGCCAGCCCAGCTGTGTTCCCTCCTGGCTTCTGGTGAAAATTAAGTCTGTCCTGGCTGAATCCAGGACACTCTTATAATCTAATTAACCCTCAGATATATACACATTGACATTTTCATTCACATGGTGGCTGAATTTGCTTGTTGATTAACTTTCCACTCTTCAGTTACTCAGAACGGCTTCCAAGTATTTCAGTTAAGTTTGGAACCAAACCGTTACAAAGAGATTGTTTATCCTAGCATTCCAGTCTAGAAGATGACTTTTATTGTTTTGGAATCTCTCTTAAAACCATAAAAACAGTACAGATAATGTGAATATCATTCTGCTATTTAACTATACCTGTTGCTTCATTTCAAAATCACTGAGTGAAATATAGTCATATAATTTTAGCTGCCTTCTCTGAATATTTATTCAGAATTGGCTTGCTGCTATGCCATGAGTAAGTGAACAATCTCAGAAATTGTTCTTACTTCACATGAGGCAGATGGCAGTAGCACCAAATCCCAGCAGACTTCCAACTGCTGTCATGACTATATTCACCTCTGAATCAAACAAATATTTAAGAAGAATTTGAGAAATGTGCTCATTTAGCACAGCATGAAGAAGAAAAGAGTAAGAAAGTTACAGAAAACTCAAAATCTTTGAATCCCTGGCCAGTATGTTAACTCAGCTTTGATTGAAAGATTTAGCTGTTTCCAATGAAGCATGCAGGGCAATAATCCAATGAAATAAACTAAAGCAGACAAACCAGTTGCCATGCCCTTCCAGATGGGAAAAGACCTAATATTGGTTTTGTTACTCAGAAAATGACTTTGCAGCAGATGAAGATTCCAATTCTAAAGTGTCAAAGCTGCCACGGAGTGAAATGTTGCTATTCATAGCAAGATCTTAGTTTTGTTTGCTACCATATTTTCATGTCTATAACAATTTTCTTTAGGTGTTCCTCAGTTTTGTACTGCATTTAATAAAGCAGGATAGATATAAGAATGCTCAACAGTAGCGTGCTTAGAATTTTATACTCTTTTTCATATTCAGTGAAATAAACCTGTCTAGGGAGAGATTCACAGTACCTGATTTACACAGTTGGTGTCATCTACAAAAGAGGGACCCAGATCTGATTCTGTGTACTATCCTAATCCTTAAAGGTGCGGTGTTTCAATGTTATTAAAGGAAAAAGCAGGAAGAAGGCAGAAAAACTTCCCCTTTACCCTTTCCATGTGACCCAGTTGTCTGAATTCAATGGGAATAATAATCTTTTTAGTTCTTTTCCAGGACAGCAGTTGAGTCTCTACTTTCATAGGCAACTGAAATACTGTTTGAGTAGAATTAAGGAAAAGATTAGTGTTAGCAATTTACATCTGTGATAGACCAAAAAATATATGGAGGATAATAAAGAAGGTGGTGAAACACAAAGCCTAATTTCAAATCTATGTATCATTTTTAAGCATAACCTTGAACAAATCCAGATGCATCCTAAAATACTATTATTAGTAGTAATAATCTTCTAGAAGTTTAGACATTAGTTGAAAAAACAACTTACTGCAAGCTAAGACTAGCTGAACAAAGTGACTGGTTTGCAAACCTCTATGCAAAAGCCATCATAAGACAATTTTTTTGAGTGACATTTATTTGTGAATAATTGTGCAACTGAGTTTAATCCAGAATGGCTTAGATGCATTTTGGATTTGTTATTCCTGCTTCCTGTCATCTAGTCTCAATAGTCCTTCCATAATCCAATTTTCCAGGCCCTTCCTCTCCATTTTGTTATTATAGCCTTTAATGCTCCTAATATCAAGTCCTTGGACTTCTCTGATGAGCAAATTTTTGTATGGATTCCCTCACATTCCCCTACTTACAAAAAAAAAAGGAAAAAAAAAAAAGTCAAATGGAAAACTGTCAACTTCTACACATTCTGTAACCATCTGATCCCCATTTATTGTTACTTCATATTACATATATTCCACCATGGCCACTCCAGTCTATTTTTTCGTGTCACTGGGAAACTTACCGTCCACACTACTGCTCCTAGAGAACACGGACTTTTGGAGGCAAAAGAAATTTGTACACAACTTTTTCATAAAGGATCAGAAATGATAATTTTCAGAGGAAATGAGAAGAGGTGGGTTGTTATACTTCTTCAATAATTCAAGCCCATGATGCATGCTGATTTCTTCTACTTAGAAAGGCAGCTTCTCTCACCTTCAACAGGATAGCACAAGAGAGGGCAAGTAAGTTGTAGCACCTTGTGAATAGTTCTGCCTAGAACTGTTTTACTCTGCACTTTTCATGATCTCCTAGCATGCATGTTGCATGCTCCTTTCAGTTAAAAAAATGTTCTTTTGTTAGTGTTTCTGGAATGATGGTACATGGTGGACAGTAAGTTGATGACAGAGGCTCTATTGACAAAAAGGAGACTACTGAAGTGTGTTTGCTCAGGCAATAAAAGGAAGACATGTTAGTAGGCCCTAGGCAGGGCAGTGCCCATGTTGAGACATTGCTGCAGAAGGCAAAGGCCAGATCTCAAAAGTATGACAAAAATATATTCCTTTCACTATAACAATTTTGTGCATTACAGCTGCATTATATATGGCAGTTTTTCATAAACCAGAATGACCTTGCAATGTGAGATGGCTCATGAACAGCTTTAGGAATGCAAGTATCAAGGCTTAGTGCTGGTGCATCCCTGAGTGCTAGTATAATCATTCTCTTCATCTCCCAAAGGATAAGCATCAAGTGGTAAATCCTTATCATCACAGGAAGTGGAGCAAACCATTCTAGAAACCAAGGACATCATGCAGAACCCAGATAGCATGTACTTGTTAGCAGTGGACTGCCAGTTATAATCCAGGGCTGAGATTAGTCCTCTCTCTATTGCTGCTTTTTGCACAAAGTATGAGCATTTTCCCATCAGTCATTACTCTGTCACACATCCAGATCATTCACTACATCTTCCACTCATGCAACATCATCCCCTAAAAGCTCTGAGGTTTTACCATTCCCTACCCCTAGCTCAAATATTCTCAGTGTATCTTCTGATATGCAGACCACAAGGATATGAAATTCCATTTCCATTGTGGAGAAATTTCAGCATTATTACCATGTTCTTCTGGGAAAAGTCAATGTGAACAACCTGTGGTGAATCAATGTGCCTTTGCAACACGTACTTTCATTTGTTGTTGTAGTGGTGGTAGTATGGTACTGGGGAGCAAAACAGTGGGTCTGCTTTCCAGCACAAAGATTTAGCCTCAGAAGCCAAAGGCTGATCACCTGAATGATCTCCCCATGGATGTATCACATGGCAAAAGGAATGGCTTTCTTCAAGGCAATGCGAGAGAACCAGTGGAGAAGATGCAACACTGCAACCTAGACTACATGCTGAGCCATTTATGGGACCACTCTACATAATCAATGCCTCAGGTGATGGAAAAAATTCAACAAATACTGCATAAATATGTTTACATGCTATTGACAGGTTCAGACTTCTTCTGTCTGGTTATGTACCGATGCAGAAGACCTTAGTGAATCTAGAGGAAGAGGAAAGAGCAAGCAAAATCCTTTGTGTCTTTTTCCTTTTAGTCTCCAGATGCACCTTATATTTGATACACTTTCTGTGGTCAAGGCTAGGAGAGTCTTGTAAGCTTTCTGATCTATGCAGTAGTAGTTTTGGAAAACTTGCATAGTGCCTATATATTCTTCTACTTTTTTTAAAAGCATTGTGATTTGATACAAAATTTATGGCAGATAGTAAAGCTGATTATATACCACTCAGATGAATATGGTTCTGCTACATAAAATTCGTATTTCGGACACTTGGAACACAGGGAATATAAATTCATAATGATTACTACTACTTCTGAACACTACTGTGGTTGCAGAAAGCACTTTTTTATTATCTACTACTTTAATGTTTGGAGACCTTCACCTTTCAAGTAAAGTAAAACTAAAGTAATACAAACCCTTCTCTTTAAACTGAACTGTTTTCTGTTGAAATGTTTATAAATAGGAGGACCAGAAATTAATGCCAGCAGCAACATCATTTATTCAAGCGTTAATAATTCCTAATTCTTACATCCTCCTACTGTTGGAACAATGATGACTCAAATCCATCGTAGATTCAGGTGAAGCATTTCTATTTTTAAGAACTATTCAACTAGGCATTTTTCACTAGACTCAGAGTGTTTTATTATTAAGTTTTCTCTGATCTTTCACAAATGTCTTCAGCGGTAATGATATATATTTGAACTTGGGTAAATTAGTATTTCTGTTTAATAATTGTAAATTATGATATTGGTTTGTACTAAAATAACAATATACTACTTAAGAGACAATATTTTGCTAAATTAGTTACTCTTCCTTTTTCTTTAACACAATTTGTAAACATTGGATTGAGTTTTCTTAAAAGATTTCGTTGTTCTGTCTTTTTGACCAAAGAAGATCAAATGACCACATGTATTAATTTTCAATAATAATGTAGACAAAATATCTTTGTTTATATTTTCTGTTGTTAACTTGGTGCAAGTTTAGAGCTATATATGAAAACAGGTATGCTGCAATGCTACATTTGATTAGTCTTCTTTCTGTCCTGTCTTTTGCACTTTCCTAACCCTGCCACATTGCTGAAGCTGCCCAAATTCAGTGAAAATATCATGTGTATATTTATGCACTTATAGTTAAAACTCATATTTCTGAGGCATAATTTGTAAGGGCAAGTACACTGGCTGAATTTATTATTATGTGTTCTGTATCACACCCTGAGCTAGATATATATATATCTCAATTTCCCATTCATATATTTAAATAACTGAATTACAGCATACTTAAAAAACTAGGAAAGAAATCTCCACTTTAATTACATCTTCAAGTTAGTTGGCAGCTTGCCTTTACACATCTCCAAGCTCCCAAGCTAGTAAGTAAAAGATAGTGCCCCATGCGAATACAGTATTTAATATTTATTGTTGTTATATGAAAATATCTGACTGAAATGTCCATCTTTCAAAAGGAGGGCAATTGCACATAAGAAATCATAATGAGAACAGTTACATCTAATTCAAATAAATGCCATATGCAAAGAAATATTTCTGCAAATATTAACCTGTTAAGTGTCAACCTTCCTAATACTTGAAATCTTATTTCTGGTGTGTAATCCATAGAGCTTAAGTGAGTGGTAAGCATTCAGGACCTCTCTTAAAAAGGCCACTGTCAGATGGTTTCAATTTATCTCTTACAGCGTCAGAAAGCTTTGCTTTGTCTTGTTTTGTTTTCAAACACTATGGGAATATTTGACACTCTAAAAGCTTTACACTCGGATCTCAGTCCAAATAACATGCGTCAAGATTTTTGCCTGAACCTCTTGTATCACTATAAGCTGAAAATAGCAGAAGATCAGGTTCTCCATCAGAATTTATAACACCTCTACTACCTTCAGGGACACTCAGTAAAATCAGTCCAAATTAAGTGGGGTGTTATTCTAAAATTCATTAGTTATCTGCCCTAAATCTTTGAGCAGACATTGATTTAAGATTAAAGTGGTTTTAATTTATCTTTATTAACTCTCTAAGCTTCCAAATAAGGGGTTAGTGCCATTAAATTAACCAGGTTTGCCGTTCTGATTGACTGTCCTGAATGTTCAGGGAAGAGAAGTGCTTGCTTACAGAAACACCACAAGCAGGAGCTGTTCCTTTACAGTGTTTCAGTTCTTTTGGGCCTGGAAAACAAAAAAGAAGAAACACATGTGAGCAGTTGTTTCCTTTAAATAACTGAATTTAACTTCAGTTAAAAATGGCCTCAGATTAGGGGACATATTTTTCCATCTACAGCAATTTGCCCCTGCATTATCCTGTTCTAATCTGTGTGTTCATAAGTACAGACCCACCCCTATGGGCTCTGTCAGTCACGACTTCAGTAGGCGTAAAAAGACCAACAAGAGCTGAATCATTCTCACTTTTCAGGCAGAGCAATTTAAAAGTGGATCATTCAATCAACACAACACCTGAGGAAACACAACTGAAAGTCATATACTGATATCACTCTCCAAAGATCCTGGCTCAGGAAGTGTTACAGTCACTCTGCACCTGGAAGCTCATTAACCACCAACTTTTGCTTCTTTTTAAGGGTTAGTGACAAGTTTAGGTTACAAAACCTTCTACCTTTAATTCCAAATGGAGAAATGTATAAAATCATGGGTTTAATGGTATTTAATTCCAGCACATAAGCAAAATATGAAGCTTATTGTGTTTTTAAAGATAAAAACATAGGGAGTTTCCAGACTTCAACTGAGGTATATCTCTTCTTGTAGAACTTTGTAAATTTAATCATTTATTTGCACAGTGCGCTGTCACCTACTGAGCTGCCACCTGAAGTATTCTGTGACATATGCCGAATTTTATTTTCATTTTTTGTAACTGTGGGTCTGTTCTAAGTTTTATCATATAGCAGGCTGAGGCAAAGATAAGGTTCTACTACAGGATTTGGTTTTGCAAATCTGTTGAGGATTGTCTCCTTAGAAACATGAGATTTTTTTGCCATGGTTGTATAGAGAGAACTGCCATGCAACTAAGAATTTTTGGAGCTTCCCTTAAAGTTAACTGTTCTTTGAGCAGGCTTAAATTACAAATGTATTTTACTTTCAAAGGAAAATAACACCTTACATTGGATTGAGAGACTGAAATCAAACTATCTGATTGACAGGTGATGTCCTGAAGCAATCCGTGTGTTTGAATTCTATATGTCTGTGCTACATTCACAATAATGATTACAGCATATCAGGCTGTAGGAGCATAGAGATCAACACAAAAGTTAAAACTTACTACAGATACTGGGTAGATATTCAATCATTAATCTGTGCCAGGCTTTGTGGATAGTTTTCTACGAATGCCGGATAAAAGCTAGTGCAGGTCTGCTTGCATTGATGTAGTTGCTTGTAGTTGTACTACTAGCTCAGACAGAAAGTTGTAAAAGCCGCTTAATGCTGGCTAAAGCTGAAAGAATATAGGAAATTTGGAACAGGCTAACAAAATCTAGTAGTAACACTTTACTAACACTCCCCCTCTCCCAAGTTTGCAGCCACTTATTCACAGTCTTTCACAAATCACTTTCACAGATACAGGTTTAAATGTTAGTGTAGCGATTGAATCCAGTATTACATCAGTGTGTATTTATTCACGGATAAAGCCAGGAAAAAACAGAGGTGAGTAGGTAAAAAAAAACAAAAGCACATATAAATTGACTTGGTAGACCAAGCTACTTTAGTAAATAAATTATATAGAAATTTAATTTCTTTTCTAAGGTATCTCACTTACTGCTGTGCCAGAAGAATTGAAACATCATTCCTGCCAGACACTGCCTACAGACAGTTATTTAGTTGGCTTAAGCAAATAAGACAGGTACTTCTGAACAGGAACAGGGTTGCTGTAAATTGACAAAACAACTAAAGTAAATTAAAAAGTGATCTGAAATACTACTGTTAAGATAAACTTTTGATTTTGTTGTCGTTTTTATGGCAGCTGGGTTTTATCAAATGCTTCCTTTATCACTTCGTCCTTGCACTTGTATATATACTGGAAAGTTCTTAATTTTTTATCAGAAACTACAAAAATTTTCAGCAATTCTGTTGGAAATAACGTCAATTACATAGTATTCATTTTGCTGCTAGTGCATGAGGTCTGGGTGATTTTGTAACTAATTTCTGTCATTGCTAGACTTCCCACAGAAATAATCACCAGTTATCAGATTTACTAAAGAGAGAGACAGGGAAGTAGGGAAGGAGAACAGAGAGAATTATTAATAACTTGACAGAAAGTCCAACACATGGCTGAGAAACTTGTCTATTTTTATTTCTTTTTTTGTCTTTTACTTTTTTCTTCTTTTTACCTGTCACCTTGATTTTATGAGACTGAAGACAAATGCTAATGAGTCTGTAATTGGTCTAAACCACAGAAGATTACTTTGGGGAATTTATATATCAAATGAAGGAGTTGAACTTTTGCAGATAATTAGCAGGTCAGTTAAACTAAATAATTTCCTGCTGCTGGTAGACACATACAGACAAATACAACTTGATTTTCTTCTGCGTACACCTACTTCAAAATTAATTGTGAAAGGTTGAGATTTAAAACCAGTGTGTGTATAGTTATGCTCGGTAATGATTATTTAAAAAACTAATTAGTTACATAAATCTTCTTCGTTTTTGCTTTTATTATGTGTGTGCTTGTTTTTCTTGCAGAAAATTCTGCACATCTCATGTGTTTCGTTCCTCCAACTAACACTGGCATTGCAGAAAAGACAGACGTATAACTAGTTGCTATAATTCAAAAATAACTTTGCTTTCATAAAGTTGTGATAACATAATAGTGCCTCCTCTCCAATTTGAATTTAGGATGGTCTAGGAAGTAAAGAAACTTTCACAAAATTCTATCCTGGACTCAGCCTCTTTAAGGGTCAGAGATGTGGAAGAACTGCCAGGAATGAATACATCTTAATTCGAACAACTCTACTTCAAGCACAACTCATTGCAAAATGGGGATTAAGAGTGGTCTTAAAAAAAAAAAAAAAGAGCTTGTCTATCCCAACAGTTTAGCATGGACACAAACTCACTTGAAAGAATCTCAAACCCAGATGCTTCTCTCTCCCTATTTCTATTGCATCCTGTAGCCCTTGTCAAATTTGTCCTGTTCAGAGTACAGTTTCCCAGTAGCAGCTATGCACACTATCAAGGTGGAAGCTTTCTAGGAATGAGTTTGTACTTGATATTTTCCTGTCCTCTGAAATCTCAGTCACAAGTCATGAGTCCCTTCAAAGCTATACTGCTGAGTTTGGAGTGGTCATAAGAGCATGAAGAAATTGGGAATGCAGCATGAGAAGTTTCGGTTGCTGCAGGGCCCATGGGATGGAATTCAAGGGGAATGTTAACACATCCAGCAAGGTCACAGCCACAAACTGCCAGGCTTCCTGCTGTGGAAGAAAAAAAATGCACAGTAAGTTACCAGTGATTGGAATCCCCATTGCTCTCCATTTCCAGCAGCAACTGCAAAGTGGCATTTCTCAGCTAGTAAAGCTGGCATAAGGTAGCAGAATATGCTATTTCTGCAAGCATGTGATGATCACACAGAATTTCTTTGTGAAGAAGCAGACCCATCTAACCAAAAAGCTTGCACAGATCTTCCAATGTCAATGTCAGGGGACATCAACAATAGGGGAACTGGTAGCCATCACAGAGTGGCGAGTCACACGCTCAAACTGCTACTAGATCATAGACAACGAGTTTGCTACAGGCTAGCCAAATATTGGAATAATGCTACTGCAGATTTATGTTGCCATACTGACTGAGATGAGTCTGCTAAGCTATAAGCTTTTAAAATCTGAGATGTGTCTGAAGGAGCATATGGCTCTCGGTTCTGTTCTCTGTGGTAGAACCTCAGATAATGTACAAGCATTCTGCACTCCTAAACAAAGTGCAAACACTTTACTGTTGTCCCAAAAGTGGGATTATTTATCCAGTGTGCAACATGCCAATATACACACAGAGCAGAGGTATTGTCTTTTTTGCATATCTGTGTATATGAGTGCTAGGTGATAACTCCACAAAGCTAGCACACTGCTTAGCAGAGTAACAAGGACTGTATACTCCTACAAAGCCAAAGAAATTACTCATTACATTCTGATTGGTTCATTGCATTATATGTTTATCTTAAAGGTATACTCCTTCCTTACTTAACTATGCATGATCCCAGTCTGCAGGGGTGTAGTCTTTTTGGTTCTGAATTGAGTCAGTGGTTGAGATCTCCCCCTGCTGCCTTTACCTTGTTCCTAGTTACCCTAGATTTTTGTCAACTTCATGCTTCATTGGCAATCATCCAGCTTTCGGCACATTCTGGATTGGATGTTCACCTTTTTTCAGCCTGTTAGCTCCTCTTCGAGGGCATGATTGTTAGTAAGGCATGCATTTTTTATACAAAGTAGCCAGGCCTAGATAAAACAATGTCACTATGACCTAAGCATTTCTGCCCTATATTACCATGACCTAATAATTTATATGACCTAGATATTTCTGTCCAATATCATTTCCCCTATTTGAGGGAGACCTGGATGAACTGAAAGACTGCACCCCACCAGCATGTGAGCATGAACCCATGTCTGCACAAACGTGCAATAAAGACAACGCCTCTGCTCTGTGTGTGCATTGGTGTATCGCACACTGGGTAAAGGATCCCACTTTTGGGACAGCACGGCCCTCCAGGCACAGCATTTCCTAATTCAGCAGGACCAGGGCAACCACAGGAGAAGCTTCACAGCAATTAGAGAAGACAAGGTTAAACTCTCCAACTGTGTATCTTGGAATGCCCTTGAGCTGTTCGAATTTTTTTTATTGTATGAAATTCTGTAATAGTTAGTTTGTGCTAATGTATCATTAATCCACAGACTACGTGTGGTATTTTATCTTTGTAGTTCTTTAGTAAGACCTCTTAGCAAGGCCACAGTTTCCTTTCTTGTTGGAACTGGACAGTAAACAGATACTTCTAACAAACGGCTCAGTTATTAAGCTGGAGACATTGATAAATAAAACATGGATGACAAAAGGAAAAATTCCTAATAAACTAAAAGAAATTGTGGAACTGACAAAACTTGAAAAAAGAAAAGAGTAAAAGTTTGTATTAGAAAAAATGTTGTAGAATTGTTCCTCTAAAGCCAAAGAAAATTATGACATTTTCTAATCGACTAACTATGTATAAGGGAATCAAAATAAAATAGCTATGTGGAAAGAGCAATCTTCCCACTTCCTACATATTTCAAAATGAATGAAATGTGTAGACCTGGGGATATGAAGAATATGTATTGTGAACAGCATTTTATGGCCTTCTTTTAAGACATAGGGCAATAATGTCTACCGAGTCCTTTCCCATTCCTTTCCTTCCCTATCTCATTACTGTGGGTGCTTGTGATATGACATAAAAAGTTAAGATAGGAGGGTGCTGCTTGTCTTCTCGAGTAAATGTGGAACAAGATAATAATGTAGAGAATAACACTTTTGCTCACTTAACTGCTGCTCATTTTCATCCTTGTGTACTTTTTTGAATTTCTTAATCTGTCAGCCAGGTGTCCTATTTATTTTCACCTCACCTACTTGTTGTCAATAATAAGTGCTACCATTCTGTCATGATCAAGATAGCATGCTAAATTTTACAAGCCTGAGGCTTTGGTGCTTCAGACCTGGGGGTGAGGAGGGAGTTTGCGGTGGAAACACAAAGATAGTATTCATGTACTGGGATAAGTAGCAGAGGATCAGAAAGCCATGATTTCTAAGATGGCTGTAACTTGCATTGTCAATGGTGCTAGTTGGAATTTGATGAGAATAAGGGGACAAAGAAGTAACAATGAATTTAATAACACAGCCATCTTGTGGGTGACAGAGAAAGAAAGCATAAGAGGGAAAGAAAAGAAATTGTTACTTATGGAATTTCTGTAAGTTAAATTTCACAGTTTCCACTTCATCTAAATTCCCTAACTAGGACTGAAATGCAACTGGCATTTGGACTTAAGGGTTAAGGTGTGTTTGGTCAGCAAATTTGCCAAGTATAAACTGTGGAGCCTGTGTAGCCCTCTGTCTAAATGCTGATGTCACCATGCCCTCTGTTTAAATGCTGATGTCACCATACCCTTTGGAGCTCAACCAAATGTTGCCCACTGCAGCTTGCTGTTTTCCAGGTCTGTACATGCAGCATAGTGAAGCTGTCCAAGCTACCTTCAATTTAGACACTGGTCGAAGTCTACTGTAGACAGTTACGCCAAATCTGGAATGTATTAATACTAATCTACCCGATTTTCTGCATTTAAACACAGTAAATGTGAAAATCGTGCTTTGTAATTATAGTACCTTTAAGTATTTTTTAGCTTTAAAAATTTTAGTTACTAGAAATAAGGATAGAAAGTAAAATGAGTAATTCACCAAAGATTTAAACAACTTTGATAAGTTTTTTCCCTAATCACAGAGTCAATATCCAACCACAGTTTAGTCTTACATTGTGTTTTCATTGGTCCTGTCTGTGGCCACTTACTAAGTGAGCATTGCGTGGCAAAACAGTCTCGTTCCTTCTAGATGGTTAGCAGTCAGCTGTTGATGCGAGTGACACCTCATCAGTTCAAAAAAAATTTGTAACAGATACACGATGCTGAAAATGTCAGTGGTATGCTGCTGATTACAGGCGCTGGAATGCTTTAGCTATGTGAACCTGATAAGCTGCCCAGGCAGAGACAGTTGTATTTGAGGGTTCTCAGCACCTCACTAAGCTGGATCATTAGACTACAGATGAACACCCAGTTTATTTTACTGGGAAGGACTATGCATGTGGTATTATTTTCACATGATTTGACACTTAACAGAGCTTCAGTATGAACCTGTATTTCTGCTGTGTCTAACTAGAGCATCTTTATTTGATACTATAACCACTGAATTGATAAACTTTCTGTGCAGTTCTGCAGAAGCCCTTCCCATGGCCACATCCACTGACCAAGGGCAACAGATCAAATCTTTGTTGTACATCAATGTACATTAAATACATAAGAGATAATTCTGTGGGATGGGAAGTTATTCTTGCCATTTTCCTCCCTATATGTAGGCAGAAAAAACACTATAACGTCTCTAGATCATTTCTCACCCTTGCCTTTTAAGAATATTAGAAACCAGGGGCTGATTCCTAAATGACTTTATTGTTTCCCTGGTTAAAGTATAGATGAAAAAATGCCATAGATAAATACGTCTGCTTAGGGGAACTAAAGAGAAGACTGCAGGTGTGGGAAGCAATTGAGCAAAGACAAGTCAGGCACAATTAAATAATGAAAACTTATAGTTAAATTGATGTGCTAGCTCACCTCTAGAGGATGCCAAATTTACTCATATATTTCCAAGCCTGGGGCACACAGCACACAAGCAGCCTTGTAGTTGTAGTTATAAGGGAGTTGAGCACCTGGAGATTACTTGGTGTCAGGAGAGAAATCATGTTAAATGTCTTTCTGCCACAATGAATTTTATAAATTAAAAACGTGTGCCTTGGGCTTACTTTTTCACACTGTAAAAAATAAACTTTCCAAGTTTGTTAATTGTAAGTTACTACTTTCTATTACTTTGAATATATGTCTTCATTCTACCCCCTTGAATTCATCAAAAATACTTGGTATAGTCACATTTTACCTAGTGATTATAATCATGACAGAACAGCAGTTGCATCTAAGGTCCAATAGTAGCAATACAAAAATATGAAACAATGGAAAATACAAAGTTTTAAGGAATGTTAGTCTTTCTGGTATGCAAACAGACTTCACAAACAATTGCCTGTTGTAAAAGATGTGAATTACTAAGAGAAAAACTCTTTTGAAGTTGATCCCCAATGGTAGGGTCTTTTGTAAAATAGTTTTGATTATGCTGTGCAATTCCGTTACGTATTTAAAATAGCACGAGGCAAGTGTAGTTGTTCTGAATGATGCAAATGGAAAGGAAAACTTACCTCTTGGGACTTTCACTCAGAAAACTGATAGGAAAAGAATAATTTCTTAAAAGATAACGGTAAGATCAAAAACTTTAAATGTCAGTACATTAAAAAGTACCTTGAGACAGCACTATTTTATGATTCCTCTTTTCACTCCTCTCTGACGTTCAAGAAGTTGTCACTCTCACTAGCTAAAATATCACGAGGGGGGAGTTTGGAGTTTTGTTTCTGTTGTTGTTGTTTTTTTATTGTAACATACAAATCTTTTCCTTTCATGCTTGTGACACATGTAGGAACAAGAGACCAAGGGTGTCACACTCATTGCACAAATCACTTCTTGGAAAAAGTAGAAGTGGCAGAGATCCAGGATATATCACATAGGTTTTGTTATGCAGCACTTAAATTCTGAATTGGGTATGAACTAGGTAAGAGTGCTGCTGTGACTGATTTTGTGGGAGCTCCTCAGCCTTCTAGAGTGGGAAGACAAGAACTGAGATAAAAAACTAGAAAAAAGTAAAAACAATGCTACCACTTTGTATCTTAGTTCCCCATTGCAGGGAACAGAGAGTTCAAAAGCCTCAAATTAGCCTTAAAGGGGTTGCAGGTGATGACTAAGGCCACTTTAAACTACTACACAAACACCAGTTATTGGGCTGTGTTTTTGCAATGCCTAGCACAATGAGTTTGTGCACCTGACTAGTCCCTAGACATTAACATAATAAACGTGATTAATGATACTTATATACCTCAGAAATTATGTTTGTTTTTCTAAATTTTTATTATAATTAATCTATTTTTGCCATGATAAACAAAGCTAAATAAGCTCTGGATTTCTGTTTTCTTTCCAGAGGACCTAGGATCATTTCTCTCTCTATTACCTTAATCTAAAATAAAATTTAATGCAATATTACCATTAATTTCTGTGGATTTTGAATGAGGCTGCCTAAGCACTGTCCTGGAAATGGTGCTTCTCCCTCTTTGCTTATTGAATAAACAACTCTATCAGATATTAGTAAGATTCTTCTGTAAGATTACTTTATAAAAGAGATGTTATTTTAAGAAGTACTTAAGACAAAATCGGTGTTATACTCCTCAAGTTTATAAAGTGTAACGAGCTACAGGTCCCTATTGCAGTCTGGTTCCTTTAGGCATTGCTAAATTTTATAGTAAGGTAAAGGCTCATTTTCTCAAGAAGTCTACAGAATTTCTTTATAACATGACCTAACAGTTGAGTATTTGCTCAGTGATGCAACGTAATAAGAACTAGTTTGGACTCCAGATTCATTTTTCCATAAGGCATACAAAAGCAGTTGGAGAAAGGCTGTTTCTTTCACTTTGGCTTACAGGCTAAAGATAAAAGACAGAAAAAAGTCTGGGAAAGACAATTACCATTCTTCTATTTCAGAAGGGAAAAAAAAACCAAGAAGCAGAGCAAGAAAATAATCATGCAGAAAATCAAACAACTTGCTACAGGCCAATGACAAAGTAAATAACCATAACCAATGTCCATCAAACTATGGACAGGGTAGCATGCAGCATAGATGCATAGATCATATTGTTTAATACAGATCACCTAGGAAGATCAAATAAGCAGACAGAGAACAAATAACAAACAAAATGACAAAACAAATGACAAACAAATACCTTCAGAAAAACCTGGGTAACTTGAAGGAAAAAACACTAAAGCAAATAAAGTACAATTTTAAGGACTGTAAATTGTTATTAATACAGCAAGATCAAAACTATAGAGATCTGGAGGAGGCTACAGGTTTGCAGATATTGAGAGCGTAGGCTTTTCCTGCATACGAACAGCAAGAATATTCTGGGGAAAAGCAGATTAGAGAGAGGGCAGTGAAAGCTGGGATCAGCTGCTGAAAAGAAAGGAAGTGGTTAATGATGCAAGATGGTCTGACAGGCAGGGCATGGGCCAAAACATTAAGGACTCAAAGGCAAGGATAACATGATTATGTATGATTATATGGTGAATATGAAGAAAAGAAAGGGCCTAAGAGGGGAGATGGAGGGACATGACCTCAGCAAAGCCAGTGGTTAAGAAGGCAGTTAAGAAAGCATTTCTATAGGCAAGAGCGGTTTAGTATTTTGTGCTTGCAACAGAAAATATTCTAAAATCAGTGGAGTATATGTTCTGACACTATAATTCTCTAGATTATTTGACTTCAATATATGCTGACTAATTTAATATCTTTGAAAGACCATTGCAGAATTTTATTTATCTTTATTTTAATAATAAAATTAAATAAATATTGGTATATAACAAATACAAATAGGTAGATTTAAAATCCTGTTTTCAATAAGCACTTAAACAGTAACTTGCAAATATCTGTCAAAATACTATGTTCATTTTCAGGTACCTAAAACGTATTTAGTTCTTTGAAGACACCATGAAAAGATGTAATTGCCAGACTTAAAATTTCTGTTTGTGAATCCCAACTTCAGTATCCAGACATTTTCCCCTGTTATTCTTTCGATACCAAGAATTTGACAATACAGTAATCTTGTGTTATCTGTTGCTAAGCAATAGTAGTTCTGTTCTGTTCTAAACTAATTTAAATAAAATGACTGGCTGCCTGCTGCAAAGTTGTAAACAGACTTGCTCCCAATTAACGTGCAAATAATCTAAGTAATTATCTAAAATGTTTTTACACATTGTATTTGTTGGATAAAAATTAAAAAAATAAGTAACTGCATGTTTGTTTTTCATAGAATACATAGAATCAAATTCCGTAGTTTATGTAAAACAGCATCTGAAGTGAGGTAGAAGTTAATCATAACTGACACTTAAAATCCTGGAAAAAAGCATTTAGTGACTTAATACGTTCATATAAGTTAAACAAGAGAATTCATTTTGGGATTGAAAATAAGCAAAGAAGACAATTATGTCAGTGCTTTGTGATGAAAACAGCAGAACACTGAGTACTGAGAGTTTATCCTTCACCTGTAGCAGCTGTAATGCATGTCAGCATTGTCAAGCATGAAGTGATATGTGAGATATTTAAAAGTTACAAGTCAATATTCTTACAAAGACAACAGTGAGGACAGCTTTCCAAGACTCCTTTTACAATCTGTGACATTGTAGAAAACAAAGGTGATCCAAACAAGCAGTTTAGTTTCTGTTCTTCATTGCCTCTTGGGTCCTTGCATTGAGTCAACTGAGGATTTTACCCTCAGGAGGTTAACATGAAACCTATGGACATTCCCATAAAAGCCCAAGATCTACATCTATAGATATATCTACATCTGTATCTATATCCATAACTATATCTACCTATATCATCTACGTCATCTATATTGTCTATCTATATCTAGGTCATCTACATCTGTATCCTCTATGTCCATCTCTATTCTTACAACACCTGCATCTACATCTGCGTCTACATCTACATCTATCTCATGTATATATAATCTATAACTACATGTACACCCATATCCATACCTATATTATCTATAACAGTGGCCCATGTATTTGATATACACAGCAAGGTTGTGGTGGCATCTGTAAGAAGAGATAAAGACTTCCCCCATGTTGGACAGAGACATTTTTAGCTGGCTCCAACATGGACCCGCCACTGGTTAAAGCTGAGCTGGTGCTGCTGGCACCTCTGTGATAACATATTTAGGAAAGGGTGAAAAACAGTCCACAGCAGCTGTGAGAAAGTGATAAAAGTGTGAGAGAAACAACTATGCAGACAAAAACCTCAGTGAAGAAGAAGGGGAAGGAGAGACTTCAGGTGCCAGACCCGAGAGTCCCCTGTAGCCCATGGAGAAGACCATGACAAAGCAGGTTGCATCCTTGCAGCCCATGTAGGACCCCACACTGCAGCAGGTAGATATGCCTTGACAGAATCTGCAGCCAATGGAGAGCCCGTGTGGGAGCAGTATTTCTGGCAGAAACCATGTCCCATTGGGGACCCACTGTGGAGTAGTCTGTTCCTGCAGGACTATACCTTATGGAAAAGACCCGTAACAGAGCAGTTCTTGAAGAACTGAAGCCTGTGGGAAGGACCAATGTTGGAGCAGTTTGTGAAGGACTGTATCCCGTGGAAGGGACCCCACACTGGAGCAGAGAAAGCATGTGAGAAGGAAGGAGTGGCGGAGAAGCAGTCTTATGGACTGACTACAACCCCTACTCCACACCTCCTTGCACCACCCGAGGGAGGGGAGGTAGAGGAGTGGTGAATGAGGGAGTGAAGTTGAGGCTGAGAAGAAAAGGGGGTGTGTGAGGAAGGTGCTTTTCTGGGTTTTTTTCTTTCTCATTATCATACTCCATTTTTAATTGGAAATGAGTTAAAATAATCTTCTCCAAGTTGAGTCTGTTTTGTCCATGATGGTAATTGTGAGCAATCTCCATGTCCTTATCTCCACTCACAAAGTTATTCATCTTATTTCTTCCCCACCTTGCTGAGGAGGGAAAGTGAGAGAGCAGCTTGGTGGGCACCTGGTAGTCAGCTAAGGTTAGTCCACCACAACCTGGAAGGCATAAATCTCCATTATATCAACTTAATTACCAGATGTTAAGCATAGACACTATGTTGTCCTTCCACTGTTTGAGGCTTTCAAATACAAACTGCTTTGCACTCAGACAACTCAATACACATATAACTTAAACTTATGGCTGTCTAATAATGAATGTGTCTTTTCCTAGACCTCTCTTCCAATACTACTGACACGCTTGTTAAAGCAGCTCAGAAAATTGCTATGTATTAGCTTTAGGCATTGGCAAAATTGCATCTCTGAATGATTTTTGTCTTTTTTTTTTTTTTTAAATCAGCAAACCCTGAAATTTAATAACTGCAATCCAAAACTCAGAAGAAGACATTTTCAAAATGGTGAGAAGGTTTTGGTATTTATTATATAAAGCTATCAGTCAGACAGAACTTAGAGTTGCCGTACTGAAACAGTCCTAGTGTAGTGGTGTCAGATACGAGGAGCATCAGATAATTCAAAAGATCTTAGTTGTTTTTCCCATAAAACATCCTTCTTTTTCTCTAGCAAAGAAGCAATGACACAAGTGTAGAAATACAAGAATGCGAGCATAGTCAGAGGGAGACATAGGACTGAAGTACAGGAAAAGGCACGGAAGTTTAAACTTCTCTTCAATATTTTCAAATTTGCAGGTGTTTGGATAACTCAGGTAAGTATTGGATAACTGCAATTGTTTGATGTACGTTCAATGTTGAGCTGAAATGACTGGCTTCTCCCTAAGTCCTCTGATACTTTCTCATTTATGATGCAGAAAAGAGCCTTTCATGAAGTAGGTAAAAATGGAGGACTATCTTGAGCCCAAGATATAATTTTAGAAATCGCAACAGTGTAAGCAACTTGCATAGAGGCTTTCCTGACAACAGAATAAAACAATGTATTTAACAATTTATTTATACAATATGAAGAATAGATAAATAATAGCTTAATATAGATATGACATGGCACATGTACTACAGCAAAAAGAAATGTATGCAAATGATAATTATAAGACTAAGGAATAAAAATTTAAAAAATATGAGAACTCAGAAGTGAATATGAATTTTAAATCAAGAGTAAAAATTGATTCAAAGAAATATTAATAGAAAAATCACCTGTCAGGACATAAAAGCTTTCATAACTTATAACTTCAACAACTAAATTTAAAAAAGGGTTTAGGTGGATGCAGATGGTATCTCTGAATGAACAATCCAAGAAAAGAAAAATGCGCTCTCAGGATGTCAGATCCCTATTCTACTATCTCGGTTAATAATCTTACCTTAATCTAAATGAAGCAAATATTATATTTTCTGGTAACTTGGCATTGAACATTTTCCTTTAATCTTTAGCATCTCATAAGCCCAAACTCATCGCGCTTTGGATAATTCTTGATCATTTAGCTTTCACTTGACCAAACTAGTGCTAGAAATGGATTTAAACTGTTTGCAATATTTAAGAGTTATGCTGTATGCTAATTTACTTCCTAACATCTTATTTTAGTCTCAAAATAACTGTTATTTACTATTCTGTATATTATGCGAAATACTTACTACATGTAAGACTATTAAAAAAGTAACGGTTAAACTATAAATCCACAGCAGTCCATCTTATTTATCCTTAACTCTGATTTATCTGAGGAGAGTTTCAAGAAGACAGTACAACTTTGGAAATAACATCTTTGGAAGTCATCAGCTCCAGAAGTAAAACAAACTGAAAGACTTATACCCAGCAGAAAGCTTTCAAGTCTTTTTAACTACATTTTTCATATTGGAAGCTGAGAAGATAGTCCCACATTCACTATTACTCTTTTACATCTTATATGTTTCTATGATGAGGCACATATCAAGATAGTTGTTATTCAATTTCAGAACTAAAATCTGGAGTATGTTTGTTACTCTGATACCTGGATACAGCGTACAGAGGAACTTTTTTCTAATCTACATGAGACAAAACAGGATCTTTCCAGAATTCAGTTATCTCAAGACCTGAACTGGGTCTAGAGATGGAATCAAATGAAAATAAAACTTCATCATTGTCTCCTTTAGAAGATGAGGAGGATTACAAAATCAAGCTAATTTCTTTGCAAATGATCTTCTGGGAGTGTGTGATACAGTCAATCTTGGTCACATATGAAAGAATAAAATATGAGTACTCCATGGAAAGCAAGCAATGTAGTTGATACAACAATTGATAACCTGTGAAAAATAAGTATCACTTGAATCAGGGCACAGAGGGTATTCAAACAACTCAACATTTTTCTCGTTAACATTGATCTTCTGAAGGAGAAAGTCTAGGGTTTTAACTGCTATTGGAGCAACCTGTGCAGGGTTGGACCTGAACTGCAGTTCCCATCGTTCATTCAGCAATTACTCCATTTTCAAAGGCAGAATGATACCCACACAAGCAAACAACTAAAGTAAATACATACAGAAGATGGAAGAGGACATTTTTTGGGGTTTTTTTTTATTATTATATGTTTATTATGTATTTTTTAAGACACACAAACACTTCAGAGAAGACTAGTGAATTTTTGAGCAAACAGCAGGACTATACAAGACACGACAATTTATTCACAAATTTGTAAATGTAGTAAAAATAAGATGTAAACAAAATTTGAAAGCCCGGATATCACTTTAATAAACTTCAATCTGAAGTAAACAGAAATATGTGGGGAAATCCTCTGCATTTTAATCTAGTGCTAATCTTTGAAGAAAGCTTCCAGATTAATGGAGAATAAGAAAGTGCTTAATACTCACTTTCAAGGTATATTTTTCAGTTTATCTTATTTAGATTGGACATGCATATGTTCAAGGATCCTAAAATACATGTGCTTGATTCTATTTGTTAAAGTTAAATATAATGGTTCAGCATTCTGCTTAGTGGCTGTACCAAATCTTAGGTGAAGTACTAGCATTTTAATGCAGAATAAATAATTAAGGAAAATAAATTAAATATTAATGTAACACTGACTACAGAAAATTTGACAACACCACAAATAGGGTTGCCATTGCTGCAAATCTGTGAAAGGCAAAGCACAGAATAAAAGTGGAAAAAAATTCACAATAACCTTGTCTGAGATATTCAATAATTCATTTGAACAATTCCATTTTCCCTAAGTCTCTGTAACCTAAAAAGAGAAAACACTGTCTGAAAGAAGCAACGGCGTATGTTTCCTCCTTCTGAAAGAATCCAAAAGGATTTCCCAATGCATAGAGCTGAATTCATACAATCACTAAATAGATGAAGATGAGAACACTAGATTCAAGAGAAAATAAAGAAACAGAAGTGGGTATGCAAAATCCATATCCATTCTACATGTTTACATTGTGTGAGCAATACAGGCAGCAATTCCCAATCTAGGAATGTTAATTTACTGTCTTATGATGCAGTGTACTTAATCATGCAAAAACTTAGAAAGGGGTCCTGTAGGAACACATGATTCACATCAAGAGTTAAATCATATGGTCTGTCATGATAGAAAGAGCCAAGAAACTACATTCCCTGCTAGCTGCTAGAGGTAGATGTGTGTAAAGGAGAGAGAGCAACTAAGCATCTGAAAGTATATTTCATTAGCAATGAGTTGCAGTGAAGTCTGTTAAATAATATTTATGTTCAAAAAGTCAGTTTCAAAAAATATCCTGTGGTTGAGAAAAAACAGTAAAGTTTTCTTTTTTTCTGTGTTATGTATAGTCCATAATCACTCACTACACCTGAGCACTAGATCTAGCCCGTCCTCCAGGTATGAACTGATGATAAGGATACATTTACCTACACTCGCCAATATAACGTTGGTAAGATCTATTATGTTTTATTATTCTTTCTGTACTTCTATTGTACTTTTAAAATGATCTGAAGAAAGTCCCAATACTGAAAACTGTCGGTGAAAATTGAAGGATTTTCTTACTATTTGATGATCTGTACACACAACAGATTATTGTTGCCTGTTCCTGCAATACTTACTGATGTCTTGTTATACGATATAATCCAGCAGTGAAATTAAAATAAAGTTAAACTTTTAAATAGAACATAATAATTTGATTTAATATTGTTACTTTTTGCAGAAATTACTTTCTGTATATCTTTGAATGAATTAAGTATGAGAAGTGGCTAGCTTTAAAAGAACATTTTAACATAATTATTTTTCAATGTATATTGAATTTCAGATGCTTTGAATCAATACTAAATTACACATGTAACTGGAAATGTGATTTTAAGAGATCAGATTGGTGAGGGAAAGAGGTAAAGGGCTACCTATGGTTACACAAGAATATTAAAAAGATATTTCCTAGTGAAAAAACAGTTAAAGAAGTTAAATGAGTTCTTCAAACAACATCTGACAATTTAGCAAACGACACATTTAAAGTCATTTTACCTCTCATGTCAGATATTTCACAACATTGACTAGATAATTAAACCCCAAAGGGGATGCTTTACATCCTAGTTTTCATAATTTTTTCTGCTTATCTATCTTGTTTATGGTGTTATGAAAGAAAAATTATAATTATTATAAACAAACTTTTGAGGTTAAAAAGTGACTGGCTACTATCTCAAGTCATCTTTTGCCTTTTTAGGTTTACTTATTAAAATCTATCTGTATTCTTCAGCCTGTCTAAAAATTCAGTGGTATATTATGGATTAACCTTGACTCAGAGTCACCTGAAAAACTCACTGCACTGAGCATTTAGACACAATCAGTTTACCTCTACACATATTCAAGGTTTCACCACCTTTTAACAGTTTTATGAGTAAAACAGTAGTAGTAAAACTATACTGGAAACCATTATAGAAGCTAAGGTTTTCTTTCTAATTTAATTGAAAACTTTTCCCTGTCCTTATCTTTTCTAGTCCTGGTGTGCCATTCCTGATTTATGAATATTGAGCAATTTCTCTCTTTGATATGTATTCACTTTTGTCAGCTTTCCTCTCTTTAATACACACCAGCTTTTATTAAGTAGCTGCTTTAATTTTTCTGCAACTTAGCATGTTGTTTGTTTACCCTATGGACCTCCTAAATTTGGGGATTATGGTTTCTTAAGTACAGAAAAGACTCTTTGGCAAGTCCTACTTACCTTTCACATTTTTCAGTTCCACATACATGCATCCCCAAGGACTTCTGTATTTTATCTATACCCTGACAAACGATCATCAAAACTGTCTCCACTTTGTACTTTTGAAGATTTCTCTCTAATACAAGTTCATGACCTTCAAGCTTCTTGTCATAGTAAGTAGATTTGTAGAATATTAATTACCAGAATTGAGTGTTATTTGAATAGAGTTTCTTACTTTATCAGACATTCTTTAGTATTTATGAATATGGTATACTCTTTGTTAAGAAAAAGCCCCAGACTTCTTAGGTAATTCACAAATAAATCTGTTCATTAACTTTATGGAACTATTTTAAATTAAGACATTTTCTTTTCACAGAACCAGAGAATCTTTATGGATGGAAGCCACCTCTGGATGTCACTTAGCCCAAAATCCCTGCTTAGATCAGGTTGCTCTGGTCTATATCCTGTTAACTTTTGGGTATTGTTCAAAAATGGAGACTTAACAACCTCTCTGGGCAGCCTCAGTTTTTGACCACCCATCCATAAAGGCCTTATTAAAGCATAAGCTAAATCTCAGCGAATTTAGCTGTCCAAGAAATATTATTAACTGGTATATGTACATTTACTTCGAATACATAAAAGAATAGTTTTCACTGTGTGTTAAGTTCTTGCATCCAAGTTATAGAAAAGATTGCCTGAATTTTTAGCTGCTTGTTATAGTGAAAATTTTGTTATGGGTGAAAGCATTATGCCATATATGCAAGGCGAAGAAGTTATCGCTAGTCTAATTAAGCCCTTAACCATGCTATCAAAGAAAAATTATTATCTTAGTTATAACAATGCTAGATTTCTTGTTCTATACAGTTAAAATGAGATACACATAAACTTCTAAGTTGCTACCAATTTTTCTAGTATTCAAATTATCCAGTTAAGGTTGCCAGCTTCACTTAATCCAGTTTACCAGTGTTTACAGCCAGTCACTGGTATTCGGAGTCCTTGACCTGGCAGAGTAAGAGGTTAAGATTGACAGTTTCATCCTCCATGTATTAGGATGATATGAACATTTTTTCATGCTTGCACGTATTGTGCAGCTTGCTTTTTCTTCTTTGGTCAGTAGGGCCATATTACTAACAGATTCACTTTCTGTGTGCTTTACATATGTTGAATACTTGTTCTTTGTTGTCTTTTATGTCACTAAAACTGATCTTACTAAACGCCCAAGGGTGCTTTCTTTGATGATCTGCAATTGGACTACTGGTGAGTGACAGGAATACCTGGATGCCTGCCTATCTTCAAAGCTCTGTGAGCAACCAGTTAGACCTTTGAAATGAAATTACTAGCTAAAAAAACCCATCCTTTTTTACTCTTTAGAAGCCTGTGGAGACTTTGCTTAGGTTTTCTTCAGTGGGATCCTCTCCAGTTTAAAACAATTTAAAGATTTATTCCTACTAGTATCATTCTATTAGCAGTTATTTTTCCTACTGCATGCTAAATTTATTAAAGGGTGTTGAAGATCTTTCATACATTTCAGATACTGAATAGCTAAGAAAATCAAGCATTAGTAGAAGATCTGCTGAGCCTAACAGTAATATTCTAAAAGATGTTTTCTAATTATAACATTATGTATGGAAACCACATGGGGGATATAAAGGTTCCATTCATCTTCCCTACCACATTATTCCTAGAAGGAATAGCACTTGTAATAAAAGTAAAATTGAAAAAATAATCCTTCTTTCATAAAACAGATAGCTACATAGTAGGACTACTTGCTACACAGTTGGAAGAGTTAAATTATAGTGGCTATTTATAAATCATGATGGAATTGCAGATGTTCATATTGTTTCTCTATTGCCTCTGCCAGAATACAGATATCCATGCAAATTTATAAACTTTTCTTGGTAAGGGAGTAAAATTAAGATTATCATGAATGGACAACAAAATCTGATATAGTCGATATAACCTTTGGAACTTTGTCTTCGTAGTATCCCAATGCTGACAGCTTTAAACGTAAACATGGAAGACTATGTTATGTCTCTGATTTGTTAGATTCAATGCACTACACATAAGCAGATAGACTGGTTGACACAAGCCCTATGTTTCCCTCAAGTCTAAAAGAGAAGGAAATTCACAAGAAAACCAAATGGTGATCTCCTTCAACTGGGGATTAGCATCCATGATAACTACACATCACTGAATGACGTGGAAATTTTTTGGGTGTAGGTCAATGAATCCCATAGAAATTTTAGGCATTATCATGAGGAAGTAGATCTATTCTATGACAATGGTGATTCCAGTGAAAGGAAAGACAAAATCAGTAATGGTGTATTTATTTTTCTGAAAGGCTCCTATTTCTATTATTTGAAGTAATAACACAAATGAAGCTCCACTGCTTTATGAGCAAGCTTACTAGACATGAGAAGTGTTTGTGTGTGTGTCTCTGTGTGTCTGTGTATATACATATAGCTGCATGTATTCTTAGAGCAACATATTTTACTGTCAATCCTTTGGCAAGGACAGCTAACCAACATACAGCAACCCTCCTTCAGACATCCTCCAAGAATGTCAGTGACTACATCAACCCTTCAAGAATCATTTTTTCTTCAAAAATTTGCTCGGGGTACGTTATGTTTAGAATGTGGACAAGCATTAAAATAAGTGGACTACATACATAATGAGGCATGAAAGCCACAATTACTCCTTATGCTTTACTGACTCACCTTAGTATTTTCTAAATAACATAAAGTAGTGAGAATACGCAGAATGCAAGAACACTTCGTTATCATACGTTCTCTGAACAGAATCATGAAATAAAAGCTTTGCTCATGCCCTAAGAAAAACAGCCTTACAAATGTTACTATTGCTAACTTATGAAGATCTCCTCTCAATGGCATTCTCTTCACAGGGGACTTCAAGCTGTGCGAACTGTTAGAGTGAAGCCATAAATTTGTCAGCAGGTAATTTTCTTCGATGCACAGTGCTTATCTTATGTCTACATTATTAAAGTGATCCACTTCTTTCTCTGCTGTGCAATAGAAGGGCCGTTTGCAGCTTAGATAAATGTGTTACGTTATAGCTCATAACCCTTTCCCCAAAGATATTATTTTAATGTTCCAATGAATGGTGTTTTCTGTAGGTTTTATGAATCAAGTGACATAATTATCTATTGGAAACAGCCACAACTACCTGTAATGCAGATAAAAACAAAGAAAAATACATAATTCAGACTACAGCTCCTTGCTCTTTTCAGTAGATGTCACTTATTACAAAGACTTCACAATAGCTCTTGCATATGTCCACATTCCTTTGCTTCAACATAATTCTGATGTTGAACATACCATGAAATGCACTTAATTTTTTGATAGTTCAGGATTTTTGTACAATCCCAGCTTTTTTCTTGTTTTTCAATATAGATAAAACTATATTAGGATCAAAAAAGTTAAGAAGCTGTAATCCTTTTTCCTATTAATACTTCAGGTTAGAGATGAAAAGAACAGTCATTAACATATTTCATCCATTAACATGAATGAGAGAGAATGTAGTGTAAAAATGCTTGCCAAATATGGATTTGTTCTATTTTACAACTTATTTTCTTAAATAAATTGTACATAACTTCATACATCTAATACACAAGACTGAAAGAGTGTATGTATTATAAGACTTTCTTCTCAGTCTCATGTTATAGAGAGGTAAAGAATCTCTGACTCTGTAAGACAACTTGAGAAAATCCAGGCTAGGGTTCCTTCTACGAGGACTACCTTGCAACTGTCCTATTTACATATGGTTGTTACACACAGATCTATTTTTCATATAAATATACTGTGCATATAAATTTCATATAAACATGCTGTGTAACTGATTGCTGCATGTACAATATGTCTAACCAGATCCTCAAATACTGGAGTTGCTTCCAAGTGGATTGCATAGGTCAGACTTCTGCTCAGACTAAACAAGCAAGAAGTCCAGCTGGGCTGTTGCATGTTGAGAAGGCCAGAACAAAAGTCAAAAGTATGTAGGCTTCTTCTAAATGACATTTCTGGACCGGAAAAATAGGAAAAGTGCATGCAAGATTAAATGTGCCTTATATCTGAACCTCGGTCTATGTCACCTGCTACTCTAGGTGGGCCCAAACACTAGTGCTTCCAAAGAAAAAAGGGGTTAGCAGCCGCAGAACATTTTGCTGGAGGAGAACCAAAACATACTTAGCCATCTGTGCATCATGAAAAAACCCCACTGCTTTGGTAACTATTAAAACCTCAAAGGGCAAAATTTTGTTGAAATGGAAAACAAAATTAAACATTTAACATGACACACAAGTAACCTGGAAAAGGCCTGTGGAATAAGTCCTTGTATTTCACATCATTTTAAATCAAGGACACGTGATTTCATTCCAGTTCAGTAAGGATTATTCCTGTGCAAATTCAGGCCATTATGACTGTAGCACTCTTTCTAAGAGGCTTACATGAAAGCTATTTGCAACTATGCATTACATGGTGCAAAGGCTCATGTTACAAAGACTACACAGAGAAAGTGAAAAAAATAGATTGATGTGGTTTTATCTTTAAATCCGGTAAAAAGCGAATGAACCAACCAAGCAAAAAGACAATGAAAGGACTAACTAAAACTGAAATAGTTCCACCTGTCCTATCATGAATACTGTGGGTTTTATTTCATCATTAATTTAAGATTAATTTTAAATCTAAGAATCAAAAGGCACCACTCATTTTAAGGCTCTTAAAGCAGCCGGTAAATTTTTTCTGATTATTAACTGCCAAACTCTAGTCTAAACCAATCTCAGATGAAAATTATTTAGTAAATTGTGTTCTGTCTGCAAGCAAATGGATACCAATTACCAGAATATTAGAGTCTAACAAGATCCTTTGGACTAAGAGACATACATTTGTAAGCTTTTTTTCCCATTTTAACAGGCTTCTTCTCACCTCTCTTCTATGCAACACATGGACAAATAAATTGCCAGCGCAATCTGAAGTCTTGCTTGTAGTAAGCATATGCCATGATGACAACTGTCAGTGGTCAGGCTCCAGTGCAAAATCCTGTGGTGAGAAATGCAAAAATGTTATTTGCAGTTTCTATGATGTCATGGAAGAATTCACTGCACTTAAGCAAAGTGTAAACAGGTCTTATTTTTAGTGTGTTACCCATGAGAATTGGTATGGATTAAATAAAATTAATGCAGTGGCACATTCACCCCAGTGAAGAACACTGTCTGCTGTGCTATGCGAAGGTTGAGTGCAGCTTGAAAGGCAACAGCATCACCTTAATGGGCTTGGATTGCACAGCGTACAGAAGTATACAGCATATCCATGCATACATGATATTTAAATTTACCCCGTAGAGTCTATTCTCATAAATGTGACTCTTTTTATGAAATTTGATATTTGCTCAGACTCCCTTAGCCTTGCCATGATTTTAAACGAAAAGGATCCTTCAATGCAAAACGAACAAAATGCTATGTTTTTTGTCATCTAATTTTGTTACGTATGGTAAAAAATTTCTGTTAAAACAATACCAATGTAATCTGCATGAATTAACATTCTTCGTAAGTCTTACAAATTCAAAGTACAAATAGAATCCAATTTATGGTTGATACTAAAACATGTAAATATTTACTTAGTTCACTATTATTATTGAATCTCATATCAAAAGTGGCAATGGCATACAACAATCAGGAAAGAAAAACGTATATAATAAACATGTGTCCAATAAATGATTATTTTCCTTTTTGTATCTACTAAACAAATGCTTCACAAAAACAGCTCTTTTCTTAGTACAGAAAGATCCTTTGGGGAAATATGAAAAGGAAACTTTTAAATTGCAACAAGATATGGGTGCCAGTATTAATCTTCTGTAACTGGTTCAATAGTTGTGTGAGAAAAAAATATACATAACACACCTAATTTACTTTTACAGATAAGTATGGTATTCGACACACAGATTGGAAAACAGTTACTGATATACATTACAAATGCTAGATAAATAATAATAATAACAAGGATAACAACAACAACCACTCTCAAAAGTGTACTGCTTCTTCAGTAGCCTACTTGCAATGAGGAAGTACAGTGAGACAAATTTCAATTGAATTTACCATGGCATGGAAACAGAATAAATTCACTGAAGTCAGCATGGAATACCACTTTAAAATAACATCAAGTCAGATGAAGACAGCAGAACAAATATTATGGAAGACAAACACTCCACAAAAGGATTAAATAGAACGCACCCTTAAATTTTTAAATATGTGATAAAATTTTTTAGTGTTTTACATGGATCCTGAGACTATTTGGAGCACTTTTTTTTGTGTTTATTGTAGTACTTTTTAAACTTTAGTCTTCTTCCTTTTATACCATTTTAGCTCTGCCTATAATTTTCCTGAAAACAAAATCTTTTAAGATTTTTGGTTCCCTAAATTTTCTAGTTCTTTAATATTATTTTGTTATTAAATTTATTTTAATTTCAAATATTTAATTTTTTCTCTGGTTTTCACTGCTTTGATATGCAACATCAAGTCATACCATAAACACCATGACTTAATCCATCAGACTTCATACTATCAGAAGCTCTTCATTATTTTGATGTATAGGTCACTCCCCAAGACAACTTGTAGAAATCCAAAAAAGCTTCTAAAAAAGAGGAAGGACAGTTAAACATTTATACTATGGAAAAGTTTAAAAGTTATGTTAATACATTTAACTAGTAGCTGATTTGAATCATAGTTGATACTCTCAAAATTAAAAAAAATATACTTCTAAAAAGTGGGATTTTTGTGTGGATATTTGCATATACTTGAAAGAAAAAACTTCTTTAAAGGATTAGTCATTTTAGTGATGCTGGTATTTTGTCAGAAATTATGAATTATTTCCATTTTTTTAGCAAATTTCAATATTACTTATAGCAAAAAAAAAGTAATCCAAGTCAGAGTGGAGATAAAATCTCATAAATTCAACAAATACCACGAATGTCTCGGAAAGCTGTGGAAGTCAGTGCAATTGTCCTAGACATGAAATTTGTTCTTCTCTGACATATGACTTCAATTATGTCATAACATTTGAAAAATTACTAAAATTCGAATGAAGGGTAAGTTATGCAAAAGGAAGAGAGTGTCCAAATGACACAGTTCAATATCTTCTTTGATACCTATAAAACATGTAGGATTGTTCATCAGCCTTGAGTCTACTTACTAAAAAACAGCACATTTTGCAAGCTGAAAGCAACTGCTATTTTTTTATCTCACTAAATTTTGCTCTTCTTCAGCAACAATAACAGGAGCTATTACATGAACTAATTAAGATATGGTTATCATTTGTAATGTGACTCAGTATTTAACATTGGTAGAAATCAAATTGTGTGTTTCATTAGGAATAGGATGGAGCCAATAAATTTTAGTATTGGCAATGTCTACAGCAACTGGTGAATGCCACGGCATTCGGATAATAGAGACATTTTTCTTGCACTTACTTGTAGCTGTCTCCTGTGAAATTAGGAGTCAGTAGATTTTAAATCTCAAGGGTAAAACCGCTATACACAATTAATTTGACTTAACGTGCAGAATACTACCTATGAACTAGGACAGCATATGAATTAATTAATTAATAATTTTCTAGAAATTATTTAATAATCAAGTAGTTTTGTTAATCTTCCAAACACTCCAACAGATCTATTTGTTTACACTGACAAGATGAGTTAGTAAAAATATATGATTTCTGTGAAAGGAATGTCATAACCTTTCAAAATTTCCCCTTTAACTTATTTCTTGAGGACCCTGCATCCAAAATTATGAAATTGTTTCATTTGACTGATTTTTTTTTTTTTTAATAAGGGCTTCAATGAAACCTCCCAATTATGTTGAAGCAGCTTCCAGTATTCACACTAAAAAACACTCTGTCAGGACATATTCAAACACCCCTACACACAAACTAGCAATCATAAAGAAGGGAAATAATTAAAAGTTTCACCTTATGTAAGGTGAGTTTCCAAAGATGTGTGTCTGCAGATCATATGCAGGAGGAAGAATACAGAACACTTGGACCTTTTTAATCTGTGGCAATGGAATTACCCTTGAAGCTGTAGAATTTTCCTGGGCAACGAAAAATGTTATGCTGTCCAAGATTTATGTAAGTATATACACACATATGTACATATATATGTATCTTCGTCCACTGAACTAGTGATGAGAATTACCCACATGAAAAATAGGTTACAAGATCAAGAAATCACAGAACTTCATGACACCAAGAGTTTTCCTATTTTTCTAGTTAGGAAACGTCAAACAGGTAATAACATAGAGTGTCAAACATCAGCAGCAGTGTCATGACCTACTGGCAACCTTTTTATATTAAACTGCTTTGATATTGTCTCAAAGAGACTTAATTTCTATGGACTATAGATGTATCAGTGTTGTAGACTGCATTTGCTGCAGGTACACTCTACACTGCTACGCTGTTAAAATTTGCCAGTTGACAGGTTCTTGGATGAATGACCATAAAACAAACTAAAATCATGGTCTGAAATGGACTTTATTAGTACAACAGTCGGAATTCAGAATATTACAGAAATTTATGCTATATTTATGCTATATGCTACATTTTGCATATTCTCATAATCTGGTGAAGTAATCACATGTTACAGAAATACAGAAAACATGCAGCATATTACAGAAATGACAATAATATGTCAGAGGAGGTATGAGAAACTAAAAGGTTTTCTTTTGCCAAGCTTACTACCATACATTTGTTTCTGAGATGATTTATGAACCTTATACATCTAATCCAAATCAGTTTTATTGAGATTTTAATTTAAAAAATAAAGCATTATTATGCAAAAATTTACAAGTGGTGAGAATTTATTTTGATTTTCTGAATGCATATCAAGAGATGAAGTCAATGCTCCAGTCCTCCTTGACAGGATGTGTCTCTATGTATCGTCACACTGATATAGTTAGATTACTTCCAAGGTTGAAGGTAGCTTGCTTATCTCTGCGTGAACTGCAGTCTGAACTTTCCTTGCCTTCTCATTTTAGCTTTCAGAAATAACTCAAAACACAAGTTACTGATCTAACTCATGTATTTTATTCTATGGTTTACTCAGTACTTCTAAAACTTTGCAGATCTACCAGCACAGAATATCAAAAGACAGTTAGATCTCATTGTGTTGCCACAAAAATTACAAAATTTTTTTTTGTTTGAGCTCAAATTCCTAGAATTCCTAGATGCAATTAATAAGGACTCTCGGCATGCTTTATTTGTTTTTGGTTTAGAGTATGTTTCAATTGCCTGCTGCATAAAAGCAATTGAAAGTGTGACCCACGTCCAAATCTAAAGGTAAGGAAGACTTCTCTCCCCATAAAGTACCCTCTCTCAGTTTAGTTTTGTTTTTTGTTGTTCTTGCTTTGTTTTGTTTTGTTCCTTTCTGGAGTTTGTTTGTTTGTTTATTAGTTTCTTTTTATTCGCATTGATTCTGTGAGGTAAGAATGATGATCTGTGAATGTTTGACTATCACACATATGAATCCAGCTTCTGCTTAGAAGAGTTGCAGTTGAGATAGCCAGGTATGAAATTACCCAACTGTATGACAGCAGGAGAGTGAAGATTGGTTCAAGCATTGTAAGATTACATTCTAGACACTAGAAAACCAGGAGCTGTGAATCTGAACAGATGATTGTTTTATATGGAGATTTTTCCTGAAATAAGAATGAATATATTCCACCTCCACTTGCTTGTTGGTGTACCCTGGCTCCTGCTTTCATTCTGCCCCTTGTCTTCCCTTATGTGGACATCAGGAAATAGAAGGGAAACACACCTTGGTATTCCGAAGTGTCCTCTGAGTTTGGATTTGCCTGGGGTATAAGCTTGAAAACTCTTCTGAGTTGCATAGTTTAAACTAAGCCATCAAATTCAGAGAACAAAGATTGTATATATTGTAAAGAAAATAGTGTATGTTTTACACTGAAAAAATTAGATGTTCAGGATGTTTTTTTGTAGCTAAAATTGTCAGTCATTTTCAGAGAAAAGAAATTAGTTAATAATCATGGAAACAGCAAGTATCTGTGTAGTGAAATAGAATTTAACTGAAGCAGAAACAAACATAAAACATATTTGGTAGAAGAAAGTAAAATTTGCACATGTCTGCAATAGTGACTGTAAAAAATTCAAATATTTCCCACTCAATCTTTTTGGAAAGACTTGCAAGGAGGACAAAATAACATTGAAACCAAACCACTTACAGAAATCTCTATAGCAGCAAATGGTTTGTCGAGCCTCTTTAACCAGACTAGGTTTTTAATGAAGGGAATAATGAGAAGACATTTTGACTTTAACTGCACAGAAATGTTTTATTTCTTGAAGTGTATCAGGAGAGGTACTATTGTTATTAATCCTATAATTCTTAATGCACCCACACACAATCTCACTCCTCAGGGAAGAAATCTGACTGTAAATTAATTACAAAGATCAGCAGAAGTAATTTCTTCTTCATTCTGTTTTCCTCCTGAATCTAATGTCTCCCCCTGCTATGTCTAGGGAACTGGCTGCTGTCATTTCCAAGTATTGTCATCGACTGTGTTTTATATAATAACTGTTCACCAAAATGATGCAATAAGCAAAGTGAGAAAGGATAATCCCAGGATTACAGAACTAATGCACCAAAGCCATTTATAAATGTGTCTTCAAAATATTTATGCTATTAAAATGGGCAAATGTGGGAGAAAACCGGACAAGTGCACAGAAATTGCAGTGTGCATATTCAACTTGTATATTTACATTTCTTGTAGTCCTTTGATTGTCACTTGTTACTTACTACCTGCTGTTCTGTTAGCTAGAAATTACTGCATTTTCCTGTGTGGCAGTCTCATTTTTTGTTGATATACTGACACCACAGTGCTGTAAGAAATGTTACTGTCTGTCTTTCATCAATGTGTAGGTAGTCATATACAATATTAGGATTATGTTAAGAAAATACATAGCCTTAGGGAAATACCGGTAAGTCACTAGCACAATTTTTAGGCTCACAATAAAAACTGTGTGATAATGACGAATTGTTTAATGTTTCAGGATTTTCAGAATTTATTTCAGATTTTGTTAATTAAAATTAAAACCATAATATTCAATGTTATTTTCAAAGAAAGATCTTCATCATGTCAATTACGGAGATTCATTGAAGTTCTGAGTATATTTTACATTATATGTAAAATAATCAAGCTCATATAATAAACATATTATATGAAAATAAAATTTTATTTTGCATTCTAAAAAATATCTTAGATGGATGTTTCACCAAAATTGAACATTTTTCTTCCTGTTATTAAAAAAAACAAAAAGCTATTGTTTTTCAATTTTAGTGAAGCTTCAATCTTCATAAAAATAGCTTTCACTACATTTTTCCATCTTCCTGTTCACATAACAGCATACTCTTTGTATTTTCCATGGCAAATTTCCTTCCTAAAACTCACTTTATTAAATAAAGCATTCCACCTATTGCAGTACCACAGTATAGTTGCCGAAAAGTAGAGAATAATACTCAAAAATAGAGAAAACACAGTAATGTTCTTGGGCTTACATGACTTTCTTACTATTTCTCCTTGTGTCATACTGTGTAGTTGCAAGTTTTTTCCCTTTTTACAACTTCACTCATCCTTTTCAATAAACTGCATGTTATCCTTCCATTTCGACAGTTATTCCTCTTCCTGATACTCAACTGCTTTCAAATGTTTGCCCTGTATTAGAAAATATTCTTATCTTACCCTGGACAATATTATTCTACTCATTATATAGATTTACCTTCTAAACAATAAGCTATGAAAAACAAGTGCCACTATGATGGAGTAGAATATGGCCACGAAATTGTAAGCTCTCAAGGGGAAGAGAATGTGTTTAAGTGATCTGCTAAAACATTGTTAAAGTGCATTACTGTATCTTTAGTTACTAAACAACTATTTTATTGTGTGTACATAATACTTGCTTCCCACACAGCGTTCTTGAAAACTCATGTTGTTTCAGATCAAGAAATTGGCATTCTTTTGGTTTGCATATGGCAGTTTACTGGCAAGAAATTAGGTTTTAACAGTAAAATACATGAAATTTATTTCTGAATTACTGGTTTGACTATAAAAATCATACTCCTACTAAAGAACATTAACAGGAAAAAATAAAGTTCTAAATCTATTAAAAATTGCCATTAACTTCAGCTGGCTATGTTTTTGTTCAGTATTTTGGAATTTTCCTTGCATTACCACTAGAAGTTAAAAGATAAACTTATTAAGTTCAAACTAATATTAACATAATAATTTAATTATTTCTCAACTGCTTCTGCAAATCCTGGGTCCCACTGTGAAAGTACATGAAAGTACTACTAGCCGTGCTTTGTGATATTTCTGTTTCATATATTAGAAATACAACAGTTTATCAGCTTATCCTGTCCAAACAACCTGAAAGCTTTGAATCAGTTTTCCACTTCTTTTGAAGTAAGAAGTGCATAGCTCTACTGAGTCCAGAATAATATTCAAAAGGAGTGCAAACTGTGAATTCTGGCCTCTAGAACTTAAAACTTTCTGCAGGAACCAATAACATCTATTGTAATTTTTACAGTAATTGACATATTGTACTAGCATTCCATGACAAAGTTAATGGCATTTACGAAAATGTTATATACTAAGCCAAGAAAAGTAAACAGTAAATTCTTTGAAGCCACACAGAAATGGTTCACGTCAAACATCTTTTCCCTTCTCATGGGAGATATAAATCACATATGCACATCAGAGAATACCTTCTCAGTTTAGTACTCTACTAAAAAGAAAATTGCTCTCAGCTCTGAATCAGACACATAAAACTAAGAAAGCAGTATTCTAGCTTTTTCAATAGTTACAGTTTAATCACCATAAAAAATAAATTGTTAAACCAGAAGTTCTAAAGTCACATTTGACAGATCTTTTAATTATTTAAGAGTCAAACTTTTAAGTGGGATTCAAGCACTTAAACAAAGGCAGCTATTGGCGTTTGCGAAGCTTTTAAGCATCCAACTAGCCTCCAGATGCTTCTCTACAGGGTTGTAGGTCTCCAGGAATCTTGTACCATTTCTGCCAGCCTTACGCAGAGGTTCTGGTCATCCTTAGACATGTCAAATTACATCAGCTTCTTATGTTTGTTCAGTGGTATCCTTCTTTTAAGAGAAACAAATCCGTGTCTGAGACAACTAAATGACAAGTAAATAAGATCTGTTATTTACGTAACAGTGAATCAGTAAATATTTGTTCATACTGAGAAGATAATAATCTCAAAAATATCAACCGCTGGCGGTCAGGGAACTAGCAGTCCACAGAGCACCAAAAAACATGTTTCTTTTTTCTCTCTGTGAAGCTCAGATCTGTCACCTGTATACATTACTAGCAGGCAAAGCAGCAATTTCTTGCCAGATTACATGTCCAATGCTGATCCAGTGCTTTGGCATTGTTGGAGAAGAAGGAAATTCAGGATGCTTGAGTGGGGAAAAAGGAAAGTTTTATAGTCTCATTTGAATTCCATATTAAAATTCCTTATTCTTTCTATCCTTTCTTTTCCATGTAAGAACTAGAGATGATGTGCCCCTTAACAAAAACAGCGAAGTTATTAACAGCCAGAGAAGATACAGTATTCATTATTACAAACTGATGATCACGTCTTAATGTTCCTAAAATACACTTCTCAAGGACAGGTGTTGAAAGATATTTTGGACAGCTGTCTTCCAAATCTGGGAAACAGTCTGAAAAATTGTTGCAGTAAAACAGCTCTAGGACAGTGAAGCATTTGGAGAGACAGAGATGAAAAAAGAACACCTTTCACAGACTGAAAGTAGAAGCTTTTTCTCAGTGAAAGGGACCTGAGGGAGCAATGATGTTATCAGTATACTACCAAAACAGTGTTTAAGATAGCTTCTGCTCAGCTTAGATCCCATGACTTGAAAATATGGCTCTGTAGAGTAGTGAGGAAGGCTTCTAATGATTGCAAATGAATGATCATATCACAAGAAGAGTAGCAGCATCCAGCTCAGCTTGGAAAGAACAGGAGCTAAGCATATAAAAAAGCTGGAGATTGTTTTGGTGGAAGGAATGTGATATACCAGTTATGGCCATTTCATATTTGCACATACATACTCAGAGTTATATTAAGAAGTGTCTGTCTACACCTTCCACCATCTTTTACACCCACAGGATCTTTATATTGAGACTTCCTTAAAGAAAATATCTCTCTTTTTTTTCTATCTGAAAATTTCCTGGGGGAAAAAAAAGATAATTAAATGTGAAATGTGTGGATGCTGTATTTGTAGTTGAACACTGCACAAAATCAATGACCCATAAGTTTTCACACAAAGCTAGAAAAATCACCAAAGATCATTCCCCTACAAGAAATATTTTAACTAAAATTTCTTTTGCATAGATAGCTCTCCTGATTATTTTTCTGGTAACCTAGGAGGTGAAAAGGAAATTCCTTAAATTCACCTTGATCTGTTTAAACTCTTTCAAATAGTTCTGTCTTAGGAAAATCAGAAAAGAAGGACAAACTTTTGTTTCTTTACTAATTTGTCTTTTGATTTCAGTAGTGTCTGCAGCTGTCTGCCCCAGCTCCAATTTCACCACACTGCACTGACAGACTGTACCTTCAAAGTAACTTATCTTCACATTAATCAATAGGAAAGAAAAGAAGAGAAGGAAAATATATTCCCATTTAAAAATTTCTGTAGGGTGCATGTCTGGACACATTGCACAGCTGGCAATCTCAGACACTGACATCAATTTCATCTTGCTGAGAGTTTTGTAATTTTATTTTTGCTTAACAACTATACATGAGCAAAAGAAGCACACCTACAGTCTTTGGAACGTCGTGTATGACAGCACTAGCTTCACTGAAACCCACTAAATCATGGATGTGACTCCTAGACTTCAAAAAGATGCTGGGCCAAATGAAACACATCAAAATTTCCAATTTAGATTTCCTAAAACTTGCATGTATTTCTTGAGAGTCTTGAGACACCTCCCATTAGTCTGATGCCATAGTTTAGTAGTCTGCAGTAAAACTAGTCTCTGAAATCTGTTGTCACATTTACTGGCGATGGTACTGGTCCTTGAAAATGTGAGTATTCTCTGGCCCGTGAAGATAACTTTATCAACAGAATCACTTTTGGTGCAGTGAGGTTCTGCTAATTTGGTCTGAAAAAATGTAAAATTAGTCCTTGTCACTGAAGAACAGTCTGAGGGTTAATTTTTTCCTGACTGTCAGTCTAAGAAAAATTTGTCATGACTGGAATCCAATGCCAAATAAATTGCTTGTTGTGCCCTTTCTTTCTTTCTTTCTACCGGTAGTATGCAGTAGGTAGAATTATCCAGCCAAACAAGAGCGGGAATAATCTTTCCCTTCAGTTTCCTGGCTGCATCCATGGGTATATAACCCAGGGTATCATTGGTCATCTCTGAAGCCAGAGGAGGCCCCCAGGATCCTTCCTGCAGAGCTGCTCTCAGCCCAGCAGGAACCTACCTGTATTTTTGCACCAGTACTTCCTGCCCAGGGACAGCTCTTGGCAGTTGCGCTGGATGAATTTCATTAATTTTCCTCTGGTCCATGCCTTTGGCATTTCTAGATCCCTGTGAATGGCAGGCCTGCCTGCAGACCTGTTGGCTGTTTCTCCCATTCTGCAAACTTGTTGGACATCCCTTCTGTAACCTCCTCTAGGCCACTGACAAAAGCACTGAACAGGAGAGGTCCCAGCATAGACCCCCTGTAATATTCCACTTGTATAAGCCTTTGAGTATAGCCCATTAATCACTAGCTGCTGTGCCCTATTACCTACCCAGTTTTTTTACTCACCTAGCTGTCTAGCCCTCCACACTGTAACAGCTCTGCTAAAAAAAAGGTAAATCACAGAAGGCAATGTGTCATACATGATTTACCTTTACTAAACCCAGTGAGTGTTCCCAGTCACTTTCCTTTTCTGCATGTGTCCTGAAATAAGCTCCAAGAAGGTTTGCTCCATGATTTTCCCAAGAGCCGAAGTGAGGCTGACTGGCCTACAGTTCCCCAGATAATCCTTTTGGCATTTTTTTGAAGATGGGGGCAACATCTGCCTTCCTCCATATATTGAGGAGTCCCCTGATCTCAACAAATTCTCTCAAAGATTATAGAGAATAGCATTGCTAGCACATAAGCTAATTCTCTCAGGAGGCTTGCATGCAGTTTCACCCACCAGGAGTTGTCTATGGCAACTGAACATATACTAGAAATAAAACAGCAATTGAACAGCAACAGATAGAACAGCTAGAACAGTAACAGAATATTGATACTACACATGATAATACTATCAAACTCATTAGACTTACTTGTCATATAATTGATTAATTTTCACATTTGCCAGGAGAACCCTGGAAAAACTCAATGGGAAAAAGATAGCTATGTGAGTCATACTTCTCTTTCATGATAACAAATCATACAAGTATGTATGTGTTGCAGTTTGGCCGTGGCCGGCAAAAAAGGGCCACACAGCTGCTCTATCACCCCTCCCCCTGCTGGGGTGGGGAGGAGAATGGAACGAAAAAGTCAAAAAACTCGTGAATCGGGATAAGGGCAGTTTATCAGAACAGCAAATGAAGCAAACTGTAACAACAATAATACTGATAGGGAGAATATACAAAACAAACAGTGAAATGCAGAGAGCAACTCTCGCTGCCCGATGCCCCGCACACTCCCAAGCCGCAACGGACTTCCCCCTAGCCAGATCCCCCACCAGAACCCAGCATGACAGCACATGGTATTGAATACCCTATTTTGTTTAGCCAGTTTGGGTCGGCCCGCCCAGCTGTGTCCTCTCCTAGCTTCCAGTGAAAATTAACCCTGTCCTGGCTGAACCCAGGACAGTATGTTTGACATTTGCTGCCTTCTAATTTCAGAACAAGCTGCCAGAGGCAGAAAAATACTGAACAAAAAATTAAACTTTCCTTCAATCGTCTGGGTATTACCCAATTAAATCAACCACTGATATAGAAATCTGAGGTGCTTGAAAAAGTGTGTGTTCTTAAATAGTAGTGACACATTTCTTGTCCAACTACTACCAACATGTGTGAGAGAGATCTTTTGATATTATCACAGTATATGTAATACAAGCCCTTTCTTTTCTCTTTTTCTTTTTTTGCTTTTCCTTTTCCTTTTCCTTTTCCTATGCAAAGAAACAATAGGACAGTTAATGAACACTGATCATGATGAATAATCATTATAGGTTGATGGACTACTGCATGACTTACCTCTTAAGGAAGAGAGGTAAAATTGCCCACTATTGAAGTAAGCTACCTCATTTGCAAATCTTTTGCTACAACATGACTGTGTTTTCTTTTTTGCTGAGACAAAACTACTGAAAGCTGTCAGAACAAATCCAAAGTTTCAGCCCTGACACAATGATGTTCATCCTGTCCTGCTAACTTTTATAGATACAGAGTGCCAGCAGTGGCTCAGCAAAGTTACACCAGAGTTATATTGGGTCATCTTGGAATATGGTTCCAGACCTTTGCCATTGACTAATATCTAGTCAGATAAAGGTATCAACCAGCCTGACTAGTCATTTAAGTGGCCAGCTTTTTTGACTCAAAAACCTCTGTAGCTGAGAGGCAGAAGATGGGTACCCCATGCCTCAAAGGTCCAATGGAAGGAGACACTCCAAGACAGTGCACAGCTTGAACAGAAGATGCTTAGCTGAACAGAGAACTAGATCACAGTGTGAAACCAGGATAGAAGTCTTACCAAACATGTTGCTATATTTTCTTCATACAGATGAGGATTTATCCAGCAGGTTCTGTGCTGGTATAACTTCACCCTCAATCATGACATGTGACAGTAGTTACATCTGACCTACATTTTTAGCATCATACAAACCACTGTGACCAGTAGATGTGAATAGTGACTTACTGTCTATGTCCAGCCTATTGAAACTTCTTCTCTTTGCTGGCCTAAGCAGAGCTGTTGCAAAGGTTTAGTACCCTATGCACCCTCCCTCATCTAAAAATTATTATTGTAACAGATCTTTCAGAAGAAAGCATCACACTTCTTGTCACAGGCATAAGAGAATTTGTAACCATGCTAGAAAGTTATGCATCATAAGCATTCTTTGAGTGTTAAATCTAGAATAAGCTCCCTTGTGGCTTTCTGGTCCTCTGCCAAACCTTCTCGCATTGCAGGGATGTCTTGTACAGCGCAACAGGCAAGGGGCTAAGTTTTGGGACCTTGGAGTGTACACTGGATACACCTTACTACCACAGGAGGAATTAAATCAATTTGCCTTCATTTGATGCTAATCACACTTTCATCTGTTAGTTGCAGCACTGAGTACCTGCAGCTTACACTTTTAATTAACGGCACTGTTATAGCTGCAACTGAGGGAGTATCAAAAGTGTATATTCACAGTTCAGTTGAACTTTATGCCTTTCTTTAATTTTACAGGGCATACCATCCCTTTCAATTTTTATAGTACATGAATGGAATTCTATGCTTGCATCTTCACCCAGATATAAACCACAGCAGGAATACAGCTTTTGCAAAACAGCATACACAAAATCAAGCCCAAGGTTTTAGACATGCCATAGTACAATTTTAGTTGCAGTTGGCTACTCCGAACCTTGTCTTGTAAGAGTAATTTCATTATGACACAAAAGAATATCTTCAATCATTTCAGAAACTTCAGTATTTCCTCAGAAGAAAGCCCCTTCTGAAGTAACTTTTAAGTCTGTTTTTGGCTACTCACCTCAAATCCTCTAGCAAAGTATATCACTAGGAAAAGTCAGAGCAAACACAAGGAGTTCAGAAGAACACTCTGTTACAAAGCTAGAAATGAACAACTCATTCTGTTTCTATCTTACCCAGCAAATGAATGTTCCTTTGTTGAATAACTGAAAAAACAGTCACACTCATGAAATATAATATATAGCCATAACAAGCAACTTCTGTGTATTAAAAATGCTAAGTTTTTATTTCCTGTGTAATTGACTATGAGAGACTACCTCTCAGGAACAAATATTAATGCTTGCAATTTTTATGTATAAATATCTAGTATCATGGATTTTGAATGTTACTTCAGCATAATTTTTTTGAGTAGTTAAGAAGAAAACTTAAACATTTTTTCTTTTAAATGAATGACATGATTCTACTCCAGGCAAAATATTCCATTGTGATATTCCAAAAAACAGTAAGAGATTCTTTCTGATCTCTGAATAACAAACAAAAAATAATGCTTGTTAAGACAAGAAGGTAAGAAAAATTACCAAGCAGTCTGGGAATAAAACTAGTAAAAAAAGCTACCGAATGAGGTCAAGAAGTCGTCTTTGTGGTATCATAAGCATATTTAATTTTAGTTTTTCAATTTCATGGAGTTATTCAACTACATTTTCTCACATGGAAAAGTGAAAAAAAAAACAGACCTAATTTGTGAAGTGAGATGTTAATAAAAAGAAAAAGAAGTCGTAGTTTTTCTGTGTATGCTTATTAGGAAGCTATAGACAGAGACTCCGAGGTTATGCACGTAGTCTATACATAAGATTCTGGCAGTATTTTGAATCTCTTTAAAACAAAATCAGTTTCTGTTTTCCTGCTGGCCAGGGCTGTACTTCCATATATTTGTTGAAGCAATGGGAGGTACTACAATCCATGAAAATTTTTTTTAGTGTTTAAGCACTCTGCTAAACAGGAATGCCTTGATTAAATTTCTGCTTGCAGAAAGATATAAAACTCATTTACATTCAAGTGATTACAGAGGGCTGTAAATAGGTGAAAATACCAATCCTGTTTGCAAATCTAGCTTCTAACCCAAGTCCATCAGAGATTCACGAGAAATCAATTTATTTTATGTAGCCTAACAGGCTATAAAGTATTTGACAAGCATATGCACTTTGATGACGAGCACTAGAACAGTGCTGATAGAGAACCACTATTAATGAGCTCAGTTGGAGGTTAATTTTTCTAGGGCATATTTTTCTGGGAAAGCAACAACCAGAAAAGAAGAATTTATGAGGGTCACGCAATTTACATGTGTCGCAAGTCAAAATATTATAATCTTGAGAAATGAACCCCAGTATATTAAGATATCAGAAGTACAACAGTTCTACTGCAAATATATTATGACTTCCAGAAAGCTCAACAATTTTATTCAGATTTGATTTTGCACTTTCTTCTGTGAGTAGCCATCTGTTGTCTTCTGTTATAGATAATTAGCTCCAGAGATAGATTGGTGTTGGTCTACGAAAAGTCTTTGTGCTCTGTGTTTGCTCAGCACCTTGAAACAGGGTTTAGGAGTGTGACATGGATTACAAAGTGTTATGGCTATTCATATGGTGAATATATTAAAAAACATTTACAATGTCAACAGATATCTGAGATCAGTCATAAAATTCTACTACCACATAGCTATTCTCTGATTGCAGAAGCCAAGTTCTGACACATGCCCCCAACACACAGCTGTGTTGGTTTAACAAGTTAGCAGACACCAGGCTGTTAATCTATGTTTGCTGGGGATTATTGCCACCCCCAAAATCCGGATATCTTCACGTGAATGGTGCCAGATCTTCTCCAGTCCAAATCAGGCAGTGTTAATTTCAGTAACTGCAAGGGGTAGTTTGAGCTAATCCATATGATTTTACCTTAGAACAGGGGGCAGTTCTCCAAAGTGCTCTCCTTTCACAGATGAGGGGTAGTAGCCTCTCAGAGCAGCTGAAACAGGCTGCCTAGGCATTAATATTTTAAGATAATCCAGGACAGAAGACAGTCACTGTATGTGCAGTTCAGGCTGATGCAATTTAAATACAGGAAAAAAGAAAGAATTACCTTTTAAGTTTGTGTGCTTCCTTGAGGTAAACTGGTTTTCCCCTTGACCCTACCAGTAGGGTGACATTTCATCAGTTTTGTTGAAATTTTTTAATACTTAGCCTCTGTCATTGATGTCTTGCTTAAACTTTGCACATTCTTTTACACCTCTGCAAAACTGCATATAAAGTGGTGCCAGTGAGATATGTGGTATGGTAAACAAATAAATGACACATGTATTAATGCCTTTCACTTCAGGGTATGATCTTCGATACCTTTCTTGCATAACTGACTTGTGAGGTCATTTCAGTTCTAGATAAAGTGATTGCACAAACATTTATCAGAGTAGGTGTTTTTCTTGTAGCACATCAAGTAAGAAACAGATTCATAAAGTGGTTTGGGTTGAAAGGGACCTTAAAGATCATGTAGTTCCAACCCCCCTGCCGTGGACTGGGACACCTTCCACTAGACCAGGTTGCTCAAAGCCCCATCCAACCTGGCCTTGAACACTTCCAGGGAGGGGGCATCCACAACTTTTTTGGGCAACCTATTCCTGTGCCTCACCACCTGCATAGTAAAGAAATTATCTGTCGTATCTAATCTAAATCTACCCTGTTTTAGTTTAAAGCCATTACCCCTCTTTCTATCACTACATGCATACAGAGTACCAGAAATACCACGCATACAGAGTAAGTACACTTTACTATCTTTCCTCATACCTTTGTCTTGAGTTTTGAAAGACAGCTTTGTACTACAGGAGTTGGTGAGAGGAAAAGTGTAGAGAAATCACAAAGCACCTGAAACCCTGAACTTAGTATCTTCTCCATTATTTATCAGGTATGCTTGATATGTTACTTGTGACTGGCCTTTTGTCAGCCTCCTGCTACACAGTTTGAGTCACGACAGTAGCTTTTCTATTCCCAGGATCTATGGTTCTACTTTTTTCCTCAAAACCTGCTTAATATTTGACTTTGTAGCTATTTTGCTTCCTACTATATGTTTTACATTCGGGGGATGTAAAACATGTATGGATTCTGCCTTGAATTCATAAATATTGTTCGGAGTTTTTGTCCAATTGGTTTTACTCCTTGTGAACTCAGCTCAGACAATTTAAAACAAGATCTTCCCATTAAGTTAGGCATTCAGTGAGTTCAGGCATATTTTCCTGGAAAATTTAGGTACCCAACTGATAACACAGATGTATGAAATCTCCAACACAATACTCACAAAATATCAGACTCAGATGCTGTGCAACCTCAGTTCAAATGTATAGACCGAAACAGTTATTAATTTAGGAGACAACCCCAATGACTTTAAAATGTATTTCATTTCATTTACCACCACACTGTAGTGGGACATCATGAATTACCTATGGTGAAAGGATGCAGTGGTTTAGCAAGAAGTGATAAAGGTATAAATTTTCTACCAGTGTTCCAAGCATCTATCAGAAAAGTTTCTTGTCTCTGAGCCTGCTCAAAACTGACTCAATATTTCCTGAGAAATCAAGCACAAAGCTGGTCAGAATGTTTTTGATGAAAACAAAGTTTAATTTTAAATTGTCGGTGTATCAAAACTGTTCATCTAAAACCATTCAGTGTTGATAAATTTTCCCCCAAAGCAAGAAAGGCTATACATGGAAATCCTGGGTGGATTCTTGGTCAATACGTTGTTGTCACAAAATTAGTGTTTTCCGATTCTGCAGTTATGGAGCACTCATGTTTGCTGAGGCTTCAGGTTGGCCAGCCTGAAATGCAGAGCCCAAACTGTAATCGGGACTTAGTTCTGCACTGCAGCTGGGCTCCGGGAACCTTTCGTAATCCCATCTGAAGTCACAGCTGCCTGGTCATTGAGACTCCCTGGAGAAGAAGTGGACTTTGGAGCCCAGAAGTCCCAAGTCCCAAGACAGTTGTGACACCAGGTCCCAGAGGTCCCTAACAGCATTGCACTGAAACCTGACAGAACCGCTGATATTTAAGTATCCTACATCTTAAGGAACCAACAACATTACTTAATAATTCACTGAAGTGGTGACCTCCTTAAGAAAATTACTTTTACAATTTGTATTTTTTCTGAATGTGGAGTCAGTCCAGTTCCACCAAATGGGATATTGCTAGAAGACCTTTTGATCTATCTTTACGTGACACATCCAAAATTACACAGGAAGCTTGTATCAGAGATGGAAATTTAACCAAGGATTCCTGAATACTGGTTTAGCACCGAGAAAATTTTCCTCTCCTTAAGGGTACAGTTATGTTTCTGGGAAAGGAAAAGACATTCTTTTTTGCACTTTTTCCTCTTTCATTTCTTCAAAGGCTTTTTAGGAAATGAATAAAGAGTAAAATGTGTGCTTCACGACAACTTTAGAGTCTTCACAGATCTAAATTGCCTAATTTATATCTTGTGTGTAAACACTGAAATGTTTGAATGTTGAAAAGACATATTTTGTGATCTAATTAAAATTCTTTATTGTCCAAAATTAAAATGCTATTTCAATATTTCCATGTTCTGGGCTGTGAAACAATTTGTTTAAAGAAGTTATGGTAAATTTTTCTGGTTTTATCTTTTCAATGTCATTCAAAAAATATTTTCACAATTTATCAGATATACATTAGTTATACATTAACATAAGTTTTAACATAGCACATGGCTTACTCTAAATAATACCACATTGCCTGACTATTTTTCTTTTCATGTTATATGTCTTTTCTGATTTTTCAGCATTTGAATTTTGTGCCAAATCTCCCATATTCTCAAACGTAACGTAACACATTTTAGAGACAATATGCAACTAAGTACCCATCTGTCTCGGGGACTTCCTTATTTTCTTGTTTCTAAACCATGCTGAAACTGTGTTTGTCACCTTGACAGAGAGCAAGGCCCTGGTCCTCAGGCCAACAAGAATTTAGTGTCTTGCACCCTCACTATTTATATCATGCAGAACCTGGAGCAAAACGTCCTCTCAGTAGAACAGAATTCTGACCAGCCACCATCAAATTGCATTTGAATGTTATTGACACTATGCAAAGATATGTTTTAGGAAGCCTGTGAACACGGTGTTTTTGCAATCTGCCCACAGTTTGCCGCTGCTTTAATAAAACTGCAAATAATGAGTCATCAGTCCTTTCCGTTTAAGTACTATATTCCTTGTAGTGAGACTAAATTTGCACATGTCTGTATAAGAGGTATGTATGTTTCTCCTGTAAAGACTTCATGGATTAAAGAAGAACTTTCTGCTCTGTAGTAATGAATGTACGGTTAAGAAAATGCACTGGCACAAATACATCTTAGGTAAAGTCCTCCATGCTGTTTTATTAGAAAATAATAATCTTCTCTGTTTTTCTTCTTTGCTCTCTGCTGCTCTGCTCTCCTTCTTCCTATCATTGGGCTTAAGTGGCCTTAAGACAGAAGCAAGCATTGATGGGGTTTTGCAGTCTCTGAAAAAAGAAGGGAAAACTAGCTCCCTGCTCTTCTGTCCAACAGCATCCATTACAGTGGGAGTCAGCTCTTGGGTTTCCAATGTTCTTTTATTGCTTCACTCTATTTAAAAAATGCAATTTTCTCCTGTCTTCTTTATTTATGAAGAAGATAAACACAGTAACACTCAAATTCTATGTCTTTGAAATAATCACATTTGGAGTCATTTTGAAGTGAGATCCAATGGAGTCTACTAAGTTGAGTCTGAAAGTATAAAAGCACTTATTTTGTTTATATTAAACCTATGTCTGTGATACAGTCAAGGTTTACAAAATGATGTATTTCTACTGCTAATAATTTAAGGTGGAATTGTTATCACCATTTTGCTGAATCTTTTAGACTTTTTCACAAAAGTATAAGTGAAAAAGCGAAATTGGTTACCATTATTATATATTCAATACTCTGCACAGTTTTGGGAGGGGAGATACATACATTTAAAGCTTCTTCAGTTAAAAGGAATAAAAAATCAGTTCAGAAAAGGCAGATTGTTGGACAGAACAGAGACTATCGTAAGTCCTTCTTTTTATTCTGATCTAGAATTTGTCTAAATAATTGCAAAGCCTGTCCATTTGAAGTTAGCTTCAAGAGGGGTTCTTTTACATAATGTTGTCATTTGATTAATCTACAGCTTTTAAATATGGTTTTGCATTGTCTTTTTTTATATACAAGTCAGAAAGATTTTTTTTTCCCCTAACACAAACCAAGGCAGTATCAGTCCAGAAGAACAGTTTTGACCTGTCCCCAACTGTCAGAGGTGATCTTAATCATGTGCTTGTGTGATGAAACAGAAAGTCAAGCTCATGGGAAAAGCTGCGTGCTATATGCAAAATTATATGGCTGTTGAGTATCAAAGACTTCTAAAACAATGGGAGTCCAAAAATGATGTTAAACCATGTTATGATCTGTGGGTGCCTCTGTCAACCTGCGATTCCTAGCATGGTTCCTAGTATCCATTTGCTGAGGCAGCTATTCATGCTTTTTGGCATACCTCTCTTCGCCTGTGTCCTTCTGGCATCTTTGTTTCCTTATCCTCGTGCTCAGGTAGGTGGTAGAATTGACTTACAAAGGAAAGGATTGATTTGTAAGAGAAGGTATTTCACAAATTCAGTGGAGTGGCACAGAAATCTTGAGAAGCTATTGGCATTTAAAACCTGGCAGGAAAAATAAGAGGTAGAAAATAGCAGTGCTGAACAAAGACTAGTAGAGATTACAGTGGTCTTGAGATGACCTCAATATCCCATCAGGAGCTTGCCAGATTCCCAGAGCTCTGACTGAGATCCTTATACAAACCATGGCACCTTTTTATGGTATACAGTGTATTTAGCCAACACAGATGCTTGTGGTGAGGACATATACTACCAGTACAAGTGCAGTGATATGTAAGGGTTTTGATGTGTTTATATTGTTGCTTCATGTGCCTGATCTGAGCTCACAGACTTTGTACTGAAGTGTTACAGCTGTGACTGTCTTTGACATAACCTTAAACTAAATAGCAGTATCTAAGGATTACTGTTTCTTTGGCTGAACAGCAGCTAGATCAGTAGATCAAATATTCAAAACAAGTGACTCTTGTCATTAAAAAAAAGATTACTGGTGGTTCACTGGCCCATTGGAAGGACTTACTGATGGAGTTGTGAAGCAGTGACTTCTTCACTTTTCTATAAATCTTTAGGGTATTACACAACATAATAAATATTTTTTTAAAAAAGTCCATCAACTTTAAGAGACAGAGTAAGATGCATAACAGTAACTTAGCAAACTGTGGAACAACTGCAGGCAGCATACATACAATTTAGCTTTGGTTATGATAGTAGGAAGTAAGGTGAATAGAAAGACTCAAAGAATTCCAAACTAGTTGATTATCAATTTCATAGCCAAAAGAAACACCTATTAGCAATAAAGATGTAATTCTTTTATATTAATTGATAACACTAAATAGATTACAATAATTTTATGTTAATTACAAGTGGGAAAAAGCCTTCTGCTGAAAGACAAAGTTTATCTGGCATAAATCTATGTTCATACAAAGGCTCCAATCTTCAAATTCCCTAAATAAAGTTTTTGAAACTTCGTCTCTAGATGAAGTTAAGTAAGATTTCTTCCCTAATAGTTTTGCTAACAAAAAAATTGTTCTGTCTAACTCATTATTTCTATTGAATTATTCTTCACTTCTTTACCAAATTGTATGGAGGTTTGGAAACACTCTGCAGCTGTTTTTCTCTGTTCTGCTTTTATTCGATATGCACAGTAATTACTTGGATGTGCAATACACAGGTATTTATTAAATCTGCAGATGATACTAGGCAGAAATGGAATGAAATATCTTTGAAGGACAGGATTAGAATTGGAGAAATTATCGGAAACATCCAGATTGAAATTCAGCAAGCTCAAGGACAAAAGTGTCACACTTATGAAGAAAAGATACAAGAACAAAGTGGGGAATGGCTTGGGTCAGCTGTTACACAGAAGAAGATGTAGAGCTTACAGTGTTTCACAAGAACACGAGATAATATGTTATTTAGCAGAGAAAAATAAAGTTTGTACTGAGAGGACTCAACAGGAAAGTTGCAATGTAGAACACATGAAGAAATATTTCTTGCATTGGTAAGGCCGCAGCTGAAGTGTTATTGTCATGCTCCAGCACACACTTCTGTAAAAATGTAGGGAGTTGAGAAAAAAGAGAATAGTCACATGTCTGAGAAACTATATGTTTGAGATTAGTTAGCATTTACTTGGGTTTGTTTAATCTGGTGAAAAGAATATATGAACAGAGAAGTGATTAGAAAGTTGTACATAGAAATGACTGCAGTAAAAAAGGAAGGCATTTTTCCATGCTCACTGAGAGTATAACAAGACTCAACAGTCTCACACTATCATAAGGGGAAAACTTTGTTATTTTAAGGTTGTCTAAATTCCATCATGTATTCCTTAGAGAAACTGTAGAGATAGCTTGGAAAGTTTTGAGAACTGGTTAGGCAGACGGCTTTCAGTTATAGATTACATACAACTGTGCCCAGTTTGAGACAGAACAATACTGTAGATGACTTTTGAGATTCCTTTTAGCTCTACTGTTTTTAATCAGTAGTACATTAAAACTTTATAAACAAATACATAAGCTACCATATATAACAATATAAAAATGCCATTAATTTTCAGACTTCAGCCGGAAAAACAAAACATAACATTAAGACAGATCCTTAAAATTCAAATCCAACAGAGAGGACTCTCAAAATTATCTTTTTTAGTCACTTTTTTAATCACCTCCCAAAAGACTTTTTCCCCACAGACTGTTTTAGCCAGGCAGTTCTTTATTAATTCTTTGCAGTTTACTATCTCACTAATATAAAATTGCACTTTCTTGTATGCCTTCCCAGGAAACCACACAATCTCTTCTGCATACCTCAAACAGACAGTTTCACATCTTGCCGCAGTAGTTTCTTTTGTTCTGTTTTTTCACAGGCCTCTTTCATCATTACAGAAACATATCAGTTTTTTGTCTTCACAGGAAATCTGAACACAGTTCTTTCATCATCTGCATCACCTAGCAAGCCTCTGCTCACCAGGAGGCTAATAGTTTCTTTCTCTTTGCCATTCCTATTTCCAACTTCTAGCATTCTTCTATCCACCACTGTATCTCTCACTGACCTGATTTTTCTGTTCTGATGCTTTAAAGTCAGACACAGTAAGCATGCTTTTATTCAGTACAAAATATGTATTATAAAAGTTACATTCTCCAAAAATAACTTTACATCATTTTGACCTGAAGATAGTTTTAATGGAATGTAACTACCTTTTCCATATTTTCAATTTCTGCTTTTGTAAATGAAAAAAAGAATCCAACACTGTGTACAGTATTTCTCTTTGATTACAATACCAAACCAAAATATATGTGTCTTGTTAAACACATCAATTCTCATGATCTGTCAGGAAACACAATTTAAGAAACAATTGAAACAAACTAATTTCTTACAAATTTCAATACTTATTACTCTGAAATTTTCATCTTTCTCACAGTATTTTTGACCAAATATGCTCAAATATCTGATTCCTTCTAGACAACAGATGACATTGTTACTCTGTGGTAAACGCATTTTTGTCTACTTCATTATACTTTTGCAGCACTCCAGTGAAAAAATATAATTCAGGCTTACAACATGATCCATGGTATTGTATATTCAAAGTGATTTAAGATGCAAGTGTTAAGGAAAAATTTTTGTGTTCATAGTAGTGCACACAATATATAACATGTGAGAAAGAACCGTTCATTAACAGAAGGGACATTGATGAATCAATTTAATAAAGTTTACTTTAAAGTTTAAAACTGGCCTGTATTGTTGTCCTGGTTTTGGTTAAAAGAGAACAGATTCTTTTTTAGAGAATCTTCCTTACAGCTACTTTCTTCTAAGTAACTGCATGTTTCTGAAGCTGGTTGCATATTTTACAGACACTGTGCACTCCAAAGCTGAGAACACCTGATGAATATAGTTTTATTGAGCTAACGGTAGGAAAGCAACACAGAAAAAGGCCCCTGTTTATAATTATTATTATAGCAGCCAAGGTCACCGACAGATCTCTTAGGTCCCATAAGTGAGGGGTCTGAAGGGATTGTACTTGCGGGGAGGGACAGACAGGACAGGTGACCTGATACTGACCAACGAGTTTCTGAAGAGGACCCTGCTCGTTGTTCTGCCTGCCATCCTGATCCAGATTCTGATCCGTGCATTCCTGGGTCCAGATCCTGTCTACTGCGGAGTCCAGTCCAGGACTTCCCAGTGCTGCCTGGCAGCTGCTGGCGGGTCGCCAGCGCCCTGGAACACAATTCTGAGAAACTCAGTATCGGTTTTGTATATTTTTTTTCCTCTTATTATTAATATTATTAGTATTATTAGTGTTATTAGTAAAATTTGTTATATTGAATTTGTAAGTCTCTCTCCCTTTTCCTCCTTCTTATCTTCCTCTGGTGGGAGGGTAGGGTTTAACAGAGAGCATCTGTCACCCAGTTCATTGCCACCCTGCTTTAAATCATGACAGATTTGTCAGACTTCTCAGTCTTCGGAACACTCCCTTCACAATGACCTCTCACTCTGATATACCAAGCCCTGCTTCCACCAAGTATATTCAGTCACCACAGCAGATTGTTCAATATGTTCCTGACCTTCAGCAATTACCGTGTCATGACTGCGCAATGGAAAATGATTCGGTATCACTGTTGCAATAGACTGACATACACAATATCATGTCCTGGTTCTCTTTTCCTGCCATTTTTGCAGATTCTATATCATATTCTTCACCTCAGATTTCGTGGTTTCACCAAGACTTCAGCATTCATCTTTTATGTCCGAACTGACTATTTTAACTGCTGGATTACTGAATGATTTTATAACAATCTCTCCTGCTGCAGCTAAACTACTGTTTTGTCTGCAATTATCACCTGAACAAAGGAGGAAGACTACCTCATTGTGTACAACAATAAATTTTTACATGAAAGTATGAGATTCAAATTATTCAAGATTCGATGAAACTCTACACAAAGAGGAAAAGATGTCACAGCAGAGATTCACAACAAAGTTAGGCATTCATGTGTACTGTAGAAGACCTGCTAAAGCTTCAGATTCAAACTATCTGTAGGGCAGAGAACTGAGCTCTGGTTTCTCAAATCCAGAGGAATATTGTAAAGAACAGGCTTTTAATGTTCTGTGGAGGATTAGTCTCTTCAGTGATTGCTAGCAAACTCTTGAAAGCCCTATTTGTACACAAAACACAGTGAGATTAAAGAGGACTATTAATATTTCAAGAGTACTTTAACCTATGACTGGTAACAATGACAACAACAACAAAAAGGGAATCCTAGGAAAATTTGAAACACAAATTGTGATCTATTTCTGATTCCTTAGACCTCTGAGAACACAAATATGTCAGTTGAAATCTAACAACCTTCATTTCCATAGAAACGAGTAAGGAATAGATTTTTACCAACTGACAGTGCATGTTCTGTAAGATTGATACAAGGAGGAACAGGTGTGCATATATTATAAGCAGTGCAACTCTTTTTTAATTTTGTTGGAGTTCTTGCCTAAGGAGTATACCCAGGCTTGAAGTCCTACTGAGTCATTCATTAGTAAAGGTATTTCCATGAGGTGATTCACGCAAAAGCCAAATCATTCTTTTAATCTTTCTCCACTGACTAGATATGAAATATAAGTTCCTGTATTTCTGTAGTGAGTCAGTTTCAGTAGAATAAATCAAGATCCTAGAGTCCCTGTTCTTTTTGCTTCAGGTATGCTTAAACTGACACATAGTGAATAAGACTACATTCCAGAAATGCAGTCTACATGATCAAAAGCACATAAAGATTAGATAAAATATTTTATTGCAGAAGTTGCTGGCAGCACATGATATATGCAAGTAATGAAAAAGAATTTGTTTTCAAATGCCTGAAGTAACCTTAGTATATAAACACAGATAACTAAAAGGGGAACCATTATCCAACCAGAGTGTCCTTGTTTCAGCTGGGATAGAGTTAATTTTCTTCCCAGTAGTTGCTGTGTTTTGGATTTAATACAAGAAGAATGTTGATAACACTGGTGTTTTCAGTTGTTGCTATGAAATCAGGGACTTCTTCCAGTTTTCCATGTTTAGCTAATGAGCAGATGTGCAGGAGCTGGGAGGGAGCACAGCCAGACATCTAGGCCAAGCTGAGTAATGGAAATATTCTATACCATAAACGTCATGCTCAGTTTATGAATGGGGGTTGGACTACAAGGAGGAAACTTTCTTTCCTCATTTCCGTGAGTTCAAATCCTCACTTGTCCAGGAGTTCAAACTTTTTTGAGAATTTAGCGAAATTTGTGATTTTGGGGTTCCATGATCACTGCTTAGGGACTGACTGCAAATCAGCCATCAGGTGATGAGATAATTGTATTGTATATAGTTTGTTTTGCATATTCATTATTGTCATCATTATTATTATTAGTAGTAGTAGTATTTCCTTTGTTGCCTTATTAAACTGTGTTTAATTCAACCTACAAGTTTCCACTTTTGTCCATTTGTCCTCCCCATCTCACTGGTGGGGAAGGAGAGGAGTGAGCGAGTGGCTGTCTAGTGCTTAGTTGCCAGCTGCCAGGCTAAATTATGACATAGGAGCTAACTGATATTTACAAAACAAATTGAAACCAAAATGCTTTATTAAGAACAATTCTAAAATAGAGTAGGAGGTGGCGTTTCTGAAGAGGTTGAAAACACGATATTTTATATAACTTTTGACACAGTGATAATCCTTGATAAATTATTTTAAATTTTTTTTAATATTTAATTAAGTACAAGTTTTAATTAACTATTGAGGATTAAATACTTTCATAGTCTTAAAATATTTTGCCTTTATAGAAACAATCTAATCATGTACAACCTGTATTCCCCTAATATGGTATAGATACTTCTTTGAGGTTTGTTTGTGGCTGCCTTTACTTGCTATGATGATAAGAAAGATTCAAATTGGTTTTGTAGAAAGCTAATTTTACTATTCACTTTTCAGAAGGATATTTCACAAAGTATTTTTCACACAACTAAGGTGACATTGGATGAAGCTTTTTAAATTTTGACCATTTATATGCTGATAAGAGCAATTAGGATGAAACTTTCAAGTTTTTTTTTTTAATGGAATCATCTAAAGATTTTTAATAACTTTTAAAATAACATATAATAGTTTTAAGTGCCATTGCCGCATCTTATGGGAAATGCATACTTTATTCTAGTTACATATGAATCTTTGACATCTTTTACATGACTCAAAGGACAAGACATTTCTAAATTGTTATGTCTTGCATCATGATTGCATATGCAACACGTTACTAAATCATCTGCACAGAATGTTAAAGATCTTGCTGCTGTTTCAACATAAATGTTATTCCAGATCATGCACAGAGTGTTAAAAAGGCAATTCGTTTTGATACGAGGAACATTGGTAGAAAGAGAAATTGAAATAGCATAGAAATTTCACAGTATGTCTTGAATGCAGCACTCTAAGCGATGGTGTGCTGCTTAGACTGGGTGGTCTGGCACATACCTCATCTTTCTTTTTTCTACCCATCCACAGAGACAGTAACCGTCTGACTCGTGGGGATGGTCATCGAGAGAACTCAGTAAGTATTGTTACAACTGGCAATTCCCCAAACAGACGACTATTTTCAGACATCAGACTTCTTTTAAAAGAGGCATGATCTATTGTCATTTTAGAAAGTTTACTTAATTATCACTTAATGAGACAACCAAAAATAAAGAAAATAAATTCGTCAATCAGAGTTGCATGCCCTTTCTTAGCATATCTGTAGAGCATGTTGTTACACGATTTCCATTCCTAGTACTGATGAAGATGACATTTTTCACATCTGGACTATTTAGGGATGACCTTTACTGGGATTCTTGCCTCTCCCTGAAGTGCACTCAATTTCACCACATGTTCCTTTCACAATGGGCAGCTCAACGTTCCCAGCATCCTGAAGACAAGAACTTTACAGGAAAAAATAGTAATGAAAAGTCTTAGTGCTAAGGTATAATTTTATAGTTTTTATTTTCCTCCTGTGCATGATAATCCTTAGCAGGAAAATGGAGAAATTACTGGTTCTAGGATACTATATTAAAAGTTCAGTAAATCAGGGAATTTAACTGAGTCCAAATCATTGTTCCTCCACTTTTCTCCTGGGTGGTAGGGTTGTTTATGGCACATCAGAAACTGTCTTATGAAGTTGTATCCATTTCTCCTGTCTTTATGTGAATTACAGTTAAAACAAAGTGATGTCACATTTTAGAACTGAACTACACCGGTCAAGGAAAGTGGCGGAGATGAATATTTAGTCTATCCTTAATAAGGAAAAAAGTCCAAGAAGCAACAGATGCAGCAGTTTTGCCTTTTCAAACCTGTCACAGTAGCACAAGCAGGTCCTTTGCTGAGTTTTCCTACAAAGAACAACTGAAGAGGTAAGTTTTAACTGTTTGTGCACTTCCTTTGCTCTATGAGATGGGAATGGTTTAGCTATTCTCTTTAAAACAAAATCAGTTCCTTTTATTGGACCTGATGAAGTGATATTATCACAGACAGCTCATGAAATATTGGGAATTTTTGTGTGCATTGACATGGAGGCTGTGATTTTCAAGGAAATCTCCAGGAGACAGAGATTCCTAGGAAACCTTAGGAAGTTCACGGTCTGAGATGTTTTGCAAGTACTGCAGGCCTTCATGTGAGCTGTAGAACTACCAGGTTCCCTAATATCACAAAGGAATTATGTCCTGCTCTTGTGACAGATACGGCAGATTTCACTCCCAAATGCTTATGTTACAGTACAGACGAAAGAACATTTTTGAAGACAATGAGTTTCCTACAGCTTTCATTATCTTAACACTTCAATAGTTGACAGAAAATAAGTTAACATCTCAGCTCACTGGAAAACATTTCTTTTAAGTCATAAAAGGGCATTGTGTAATCTTTTAGAATACTCCTGTTCCCTGTTTTTCAGTTCCTTCAGTTAAAACTCCAAATATATAAATGTGAGCTCTAGTACAGGTAGAACATAAAATCATATTCAAGTGACACCAATTTTCTAATCCCAGAAAAATCAAATTACAAAATTAATCCCACTCCAGAACTGGAAGAACTGCAAATCTAAGGGAAAAAAAAATACAGTATGCCGGGATCAAGACACGATTTATGATAAATTCATAAACTGCAGCCAGCAATTGACTATGTAGAAAAAACATAAAATGACTATGTAGAGAAGGAATCTCAGGAAGGTTCATGTGGAAAATCCACCTACTGCCATCATATAATCAAATCTAACTTCAGTTTTTACAAGATATCCTCTCTGACACTCCTTTGCAGAATGGTTAATTTTTTTAAAAAGATACAACAATGCTTTGTAGAGGAAGGCATGAAGGAAAGGATAGACAGAAAAGGTTTTTATCTATAAATGGTAATTTTTGTAGACTTGATATTGCAAGAGTCCATGCAATGTATGCTCAGCAGGATTTCAGGTGCTCTAATTCCTTTACAGATTGTATATTATTTTTCATATTTTTTCTAATTGATGGCAGATTTTAAAAAGATGAGCTGTCAAACTGAAACTGAATAATTATAAAAATATAAATTAAATATAGATTTTCCTAAAGTCATACTTTAAAAAGAAAGGATTAAAAAATAATTTTTTTTTAAAGGCTAGGAAACTTTTTCTGTTCCTCTGTTGTTTCTCAAAGTCTTTTGAAAAAGTGTAAAACAAACAACATAAGCACAGGTTTCCAAGTTAAAACTCACCAAGACTGTTTCGCAGTTGCCCACAATGGCACAGACATCCAGGACTTGTACATGTGTGTCACAGTCTAATGACCTACTCTTAACTAAGCCCATTCTGACATCTAATTTGATTTCTTGTCTGTAAGGAACCAGCATCATCACTACAGGAATGAGGCTTAGAGTTAGCACTCACTGTAAATTCTGAATTACAGTGAGCAAGCTACGGGCTCTGCAGCTTTCTGGCTACCATTTTAAAATGAGAAAATCTGCTAACATTTATGCTGAGAAATAAAATCTGCTGGTTTTCATACTAATTTTAGGCAAAACAACTTTCTGATGAGGACATTTCTATGCTTGCCATTGATTAGAGATCCAGTATTTTTTTTCTATGCAATGAGCTGCCATGTTATTTGCCATCCAATGCATTCATATTTATGCTGTTGACGTAACCGGTTTATTTACATCATCACAAATTGATCAGCTCAGTAAATTTTGTTGTATAACACTGACTGACATCCCACTCAATGTGGCAAGATTTACGATCATACATATCTCAGTTCAAAGAGTAAAAACATGCTTTCCATTACAGGTCATTCAGTTTACAACCTGCACATGCATACTTTCTCAATCTATGCTTCAGCTTTTTTCAATATTTTCACTGTTTCTGTCATAAACCATTAATTTAGATACTTCCAGTGGACAAAATCACCCTAAAAAATGTTGCTAGTATAGCTAGCATAGCTGATGATGGATTTGTTGTAACTCTAACAACCTTATTCTGTATCATAGACTACTAATTAAGAACTAGGGCACCATGGGCACTGTCAGCTGCCAGGAGCACCAGGGGCTCCTGTGCATCCATCAGGGCAGGGCTTGGAAGTCAGGACCCACCCAACCACCACCCTAACCAGGAGCAAGGTAGCCTGGTGGCACTGGGACTGGCCCAGCCCCAGGCATTGGGCACCTCTCCGGGGAAGAGGATGGGCTGAGGCGGGTTTGGGACATGGGCCCATGTATGTGCCTAGCTTGGTGGGGCTCATGACCTAGTAGAGCAGGGCTGTGGGGAGCTGGAAACTGGCCCTATTGTGGGGTCACTGGGCAGCGGATGCAGGGGGCTGACAGTCGTCCTGGGCCGTAGGCAGGGTAGAGGGAACCACAGTGGAGATTCAACAGGAACAGTCAGGGCTGGTGGTGTTCTCATGGCAATGACAGGAGGTAACTGAATCAGTCTACTCAGATTTTCAGAACTTCTGAAGATCTATATTTGTACTAGGTGCAGATGCCCAGATTCTGGCAAGGGGTGCTGCAGGGTCGGCCCCTGTGAAAAGCGGCCGGAGCTGCCCTGGGCGAACACACCTGTTTCCAGCTGGCTCCAACGGCCCCACCGCAGGACACGGCCAGAACCTTAGCCACGGGCGGGCGCCTCGGGGAAAGTCGGGGGGAGAAAGGGCAAAGCGCTGCCCAGCAGCCGGGTCTGAGGGAAAGCATGGGAACGACCCTGTGAGCCCCTGGGCGGTGAGAGCGGGAGGAGGGTGGGAGGGGCTCCAGGCCCCTCTGCACAGTTTCCCCTGCGGCCCCTTGGAAAGACTAATCGAAACTTCTGTTTTTGCAAAGGTGTTCATCATCTGCTGTGGGCCTATTCCAGTCTATGAACCTTCTCAAACGAATAAGAAAGAGGTTCTAGGCATACTTTAAGGTTTCTGAAATACCTGCCATCAAGTATGCTAGACAATAACAACTGAAGCACAGTTTTTAACAGCTGTTAGTATTCATGTAGATGATAGGTGCCTTGGAGGGACTTTAGAAGTTCATCTACACTTCAAGCAAAAAACGTATTCAGGGGTAGCTGCTTCTTGTGACAATGAAATGCATTGGTGACACTAGAAAATAAAAGTAAATTAATACAAAATAACATTTATTTCACTTGCACAAAATCAACAACTTGCAAAATGGTGTCTCAAATGTAAGTGTGCTTCAATTTACAGAAATTTAAAAAATGTATATTTTAATTTTTTTAAAAGGTCCTTTTACTACTAACATATCTTACTTCTTCTAAAACATAGGATTCAATTTTTGCTTGAAGTATCGCCTAATTCAAAACCTTTTGCTATGAAAAATCTTGTACAGAGAATTGAAATAAGTATTCAGAGGTCTTGAACTTAGCACCTGAGTCCATTTTAGAGCCAGTGGTACACTGTTCTTGGAGAAATGCACTTTGATTTCACTTATTTCCAAATGGATCATGGCTCCACAACCACTATTAGTTCAAATGTCAGCTCCATGAGATTTATAAAAAATTACTTTCCTAAAAATATTTCTTGCAACACCAATAAAGCTGCATGTAGAGATGTGAGGGAGAGTGATCTCAATATCAACAAGAAAAAGCAATGATGAGGAAAAACTATGAAGGATTTAGTTATATTTTGGTATGATTACCTGCTATGAGTATCTAAACAAACACATTGCATTACTGCCTTTCAAAAATTATCAGAGGGAATAAAATCTAAAAAAGCATGGTGTGATAACACATTTCTGTCTATTCCATAACATGATTTCTTTGTCAACTTCTATCAGATTAGCAAGCTGGAAATCACTACAGTACAAGTATTTTGGCGGATAACAAGTGAACATCTGATGATAATAGCTAGGATAGTTAGCACTGAGTTCCCACCTCCAGTTCCCTCCCTAGCACGGTAATTTAATTTGAGGTTGCTAAGGATTTCATGGGGAATTTGGGTAGGGAGCAACTATTTTCCTATGCTTGCTTTCAGAGAAAGAGAAATGTTTTTTATGGTGTTTGAACAAAACTGTCATAATCATCGTAAGGTTTAACATGATGAAATTTTCCTCTTATACTTTAAAAGAAACATTTGCCTCTACACAGCTCACAAATTCCTCTTGTTCCTATAAAAGAACTGTGCTCAAAGTTCATAGAAAGCTAATTGTACAGCTATAAAGAACACTTAAATATCAAGGATTTTGGGAATCCTTGCCTTACCAGTATTTCTGATCAAATCTGAGTCTTCTAAGGTATACCACTTTTTATTATTATTATTATTAATATAATTATTCCTTAAAATTTTTCTTTATTTTCCCTTTTTTCTATAGATAAAAAATAAAAAGATTATTTGTTCCTGTGAGATTCAACCCCTGAGATAAGGAAAGACATTTCCCAAATTCTACAATACCTTTAATCCTCTCATCTCTCCACCACAGCCCAATGTATACCTTCCCAACGTAAATCTAACTTTTAAACTGGATCAACCACTGCATATTCATGTGTAGCATGGCAACAGAATACAGAATAACAGAATTGCAAGACCTGTCAGCATTTGATAACAAGATGCTCACAGCGGTATCCTGAACCATTTCTTCATTTTCAGGTAGACCGCTATTATAACAGACTTTCATAATTACACAAAACACAATGGCTGAACCCGCTAATAACCTAAGTGAATAAAGGAACAAAGTTATGTTAATTTAATCATGTCTATGTAAGTGGGCAGGAAGGAGAATAATTATTTACATGGGAGTGGGAGACACAGCAATAAGGAAGTTGCTTTCATAGGTCTTTCATGGATAGCACTGTGAAACTAGCTTAATACCACTCATGACCAAAATTATAATTTTTTTGTTTCCTTCTATTCATATAGAAAAATTTATGTATTTCAACCACTGTCCTCTAACCGCTTAAAATACAAATCTCTCTAAAATTTAGAACAAAACCTACACACTAAATAAAATTATCAATATGAATTAGAGATTCATAGCAGCAAAACATCTTATGTAATCACAGTAACGTCTAGGCAGCAAAAATGATTTTTTTTTCATGCATTAAGACAACTGTATAGAACTTCAACAAAGAGGAAAATACTCAGGACTGTGTAGGGTGAAATAAAAGAGCACACAAATAAGACATGTGGATAGAAACACTATGAATAGTTAGTATGATGGGATATTTGCTTTATAGTATCAAAGAAAGCCTCCACATGTGTCAGGAACGTGCTGCACTGGGAGTCATTTAAACCTATGGCAGAAACATTAACATTGCCCCAGAATTAAAATTGCCAAATTGTCAGGTGAAGGAGAAGGTCCTCCATGTGGGGCTAGGAGTCAGGAGCCAAGGGTGTGTCACGGTTTAAGACCGAATGACGCTGTGGAAATTAAATGGATTTGTACACCAAAACCCTTCAATCACAGATATATCTACAGTTTTACTTTATTTATAGCTTCCCTGTTCTGTAGCAGAGATGACGTAGTTCGGGCGAGAAGCTTAGTGGGCTAGTGTAGCTTTTATAGATATAGAGTGCGACGTCAGGGACTGGGCTGCAGGATCCCATTCCAGCCATGGTGTTTGCAGTGATGAGTCCCTTGGAGTCCTCTCCTGTTCCCTGGCTCCCCATGGGTGTTGCAGGGATGGTCCCAAATCCTGGGGCAAGGTAATGGGGACCTCTAGGTTTCCCCAAAGCCTCTCAGGTTCTTCTTTATTCTGGGTTCCCTCCACAGCCTCTCCCCTTGGGGTCTCCCTTACTTTTGTTTAGTTCCCCAAGATATGAGATTGCATAGAGAATATTTCCTTGGTGACTAGTGTTTTCAACTTGTGGTGTTGTTTTCTCATGTGCTGTTGCCATTGTTGGTACCATAATCGAGGTGGTCACAACACTTCTGGGCATGTTTGCCCCTGCGAATCAGCAGGTTGTTTGCATAATTCAGCTTCCTATTTCCTTGAACACACAAAAACTATTCAAGGTTCATTCCAGTGTTTGGGAAAAGGTGTTGGCCAAATTTTGTCTCTTCTGCTAAATTAAAAAGCTGGTTAGAGCTCCCAGGCTTCTGCTAACATCTGTGCTAACATGGGCCTAATTCGTGCAAATGGCTACACAATGCCACGGGCCAGTGGGCCACTGCCCTGCCCTTCTCTTTCCAGCTGAGCATAGTCTCACCGTGTGCCAGCTGAGCCCAGCTGAGTGAATGCAGGCTGGTGACGTCCAGGCAAGGCAGCGGCCATGAGGCAGGTTCTGGGGCAGGGCAGGTGTTTGGGGCAGTGGAGTGGGAAAGGGAGCTGCACGATTGCACTGTAGCTCAGTTCAAGAGCAAGGCTGAGCACCTCAGCTTCCATACAGCTCCCATGAGATAGGGGCAAGCATTTCCTTCTCATAGCTCTTGCCCGGCAGTCAGACCCAAGATTCCACAGCTGCACCTGGTCTGAGCTAGCCTGAAGCACAGGTGGCTAAATCAACAGTGGGGAATAGCTGCAGAGCCTGTTGGTACTCTCAGGACCCTGTTGCTAACTTCACTGGGGAGGTAGGGAGAGGAAATGTAGGCCATGAGAGAGAGTTCCCCAAAGGTCATGTGGGAGATCAGTAACAGACATAGGTATCCTATGTCCTATAGTGTCTAAAGTACTGTGGTCCACAGTGGATCTGATTTATACTTCAATGTAAGAGACAAGGAAAGCATATTTGGAGATACAGTTCATCAATAAAAGAGGATCACTCACTTCAGTAAACTTAATATACAAAAGCAAAATAATTCAACATAAGATAGCAGGAAATACAGTTTTCCAGAGTCAGTACTGAAGGAATTCCTCTGGAGATATGGGTGAAGTTTTAAAAACTCCAGTAATGTTATACAAATGTTTGTAGCTCCTGTGGAAATACTAATACTTTGTGACAATGAAGTTGCATCTCAGATGAAAATGCTAGCTAATAACATGCTTTTTTAAAAAAAAAATAAATGGTTCTGTTGCTACTGCATATAAAGCTATCAAGATGGAAGACATTTACCATGTGGGATCAGCACTGTTAAACATTCAGTTCCCAGGGGGGATCTAAACAGGAATGTGAGCTTCAAACAAAAAAAATTTGACTTTATTTTACATTTTCATCCACAGGATAAGTCCTGTCTAATATTCTCTATATGCACAAAATTTTAGAAGGAAATGGTAAGGAATCACTATAACAATGGAGTTATTTTGTCTTCAAAGCTATTTACTGTGATGATACTATCTAGGTGCTTCCCTCGCCTGTACCACTATGGTGGAGGAATGAATCACTGTAAAGCTCAACATATTATACAGTAATTCAGATTTAACACGTCAAGTGGAAGACTGAAGGTCAACAGCTATGGCAGTATATAGGCATAAATTATTACTTAATAAATTCAAATTCAGGAGAATCTTACCATATGGCATAGGACTGGGAACATGGAAATAAAAAGGCCTTTATGACATAAATTACAATGACCACATTTCTTACAAGTGAATGGATCATTCTGACCTTTTAAAACATCTATGAGAGCAGAGAGAAGCATTTTCTGCTTTAAATTATGATGACATGACTCTGGATTAACTTCAGAGATATCTTGATGGAGCAGCACGGTGCTCAGTATAATTTTTGCACCATGACCAATTTCTGAGGAAAGATAAAGACCAGGAAACAGATAAAATATTCTAAACTGTCAGAAATAACTGCTGCGTACATAATGATTGGCATGTTGGACCCTTCTCTAGTGTACTCCAATGAAGTGAAATCTAATATGAGACCTTACATTGTCATATAAATTAGATGATTAAAACTCCTTGACTTGTGTAAGTAATCTCAATTCAATAGTTACAATTCATTTCACTATTTCCTGTGTCCATATTGGTAATATATAATATAAAATACATTATAGCAATGACAGAAGACTTTTTATCTTGAGCCTCCAAAACAAATACAGAAAAACTTTTGTGAAAATTGAATGAGTTTCTTAAAAAGATATTTTAATCAAAAAGTTAAACATAAAAGTGCTTCAAAGCAAGTGATGTCTACACCTTTGGAAACTGCATATGACAACAGTGTAGTCGTAGAATCATAGAATCATGGAATAGTTTCACAAAAAGACAAAATGATTGTGATATCTCCCAGCAAGCATAGGCTAAGGAGCAGAGCAGTTATTGAACCTCTTCAGCCCTGAAATATGGCAAATATTCATCTTTTTTGTGTGAATCTAAATTCTTTCCTGAGCATTTCCTCAGGTGGTTTAGTTTTATTAACACAACTGTGAACTGTTAAGAACAACAAGAACTGATAATACGTTTACTGTTCTGTAGCAAAGCTTAAACAAAAACATGCCCTCCTGTATTTTTTTGACTTGTAAGCTATAACGTTACACAAAACATTTGGGTCAATGAAGCTGAGGGTATTATTTAAACATGGGAACACAAAATTCTGGTTTAACTCTGCAACAATTACTGCAACTTTGCAATTCAGAAAGTGATATTTGTTATTCTCTTTGAGATAATAAAGGATCTATGTAGCTGCCTAACACGTTTCTCATGGGACACATTTTGACTTTATCCTATAAACAGATTAAAATGTGTATACCTATATATATGTATATGTATGTCTACCACCATTTGTGTATGAGTTTTCAACAGGAGACTTTTGGTTAGACAGTGTCATAATTCAAAAAGCGCTAGTTTCAAAATCACACAGCAGGCCAAGAGACTACATTCTTCAGAAACAGAACATGGAATATCTCTATGATATTTAATTTTTGTCTTTATCTTTGTTTAGTGACATTCAGACAGCACAGAAATCTTTCCAGAACTGGGGTCCTGTCTGTATATGGACAAGGACATTTGTGTAACTATCTGAACCTACCCCAATATTACACTGTGCAATATTAATAGAAGACTGTTCATATGTCCAGTGGCTATTCTGGGACTTTTAATTATCTGTTGTAACATAGATTCCTGGTGCAGCTTTGGGCAAGGCACTCACCTCTATGCTTCAGTATGTTACCTGTACAATGGAAATAAAAGTTCTTTCCTGTAGAGTAATTCTGAGGCATCAAAACTATGAGGCTTTCACATTGAGATTACTCTTGCTTGCCTGCTCTGTAGCTACCTGACACTTCCTAGTGCAAGACACCACTCTTTTCAGAAAATAATGTTATAACTCAGGAATGTATAGATAGCTTTATATCTCAGCTTTAGAGTACTTAACTTCATCCTCTCACCTTTCTTTTAAAATATGTTTTTTAATGCAGTTTCTTGACAACACATTTCTGAAAAAAATGGACTCTGCTTTGGGTTGTCATCAAGGCTAAGATTTTAAGTGCAACAACACAGAATTTTACCATGCTAAAACTTAATACTTCCAGTCATTGAAAGACTATTACTTTCTGAGAAAATTACACTCTTGAAGGTGGCACAAGAGGAATGCTTTAGGTCTTCATCGCTATTTCGTGAACAACAAAATAATATGGAAATCTATTCCAAGTGCTAGAAGACTACACAAGGATACATTCAAATCTGCTTATACATTTCACATCCAAGACTGGAAATATACCTACTACAGCAGTCTACGCTAAAGGCCGCTTAGGAATCATGATAGAAGGATATACTATAAGAAAATTAACTCATGGTGAGTATTTCTAGGCTATTTCTTGCTGTCATACCAAATCACACAGCTATATCCTTGACTTCTGTACAGCAAGCCAAATAACTATTTTTTCCTTTCACACCATCTTAAGTTCCCTCTGCTTGTTCCTCATCCTGTCACTGCCCATGGCATCCAATGGCTTTCCTATGATTCTGCCTTCCTTTCTCTTGCATTTCCTATTTTAATCTTTTCTCACCCCTACATTTGAGCTGTTTTTTGTTTGCTTCGTCTCCAGCATACGCTTGCCGTAACCATAAGGTAGACCTGAATTTATGCAGAATGCAGCAGGGAATGCTCTCTATCAGTAGACGGAAGTTTTGCTCAGTTCCTGAATCCCTGAAATGCTCAATTTCTCTGTGAATCTCCAGCTTCTCTTTAGAGAGAATATGAGCTTTGGTGAATTAATTTGCCAAATTCTGAGAAATGTGATGATCTATATACTCAGTAGATACTTTCTAATTTTGCTAAGCAACTGAAATAAAATTTTATGATGAAAAATATCAGACAGACTTTACAATAGACATTATCTCCTGCACTGTCTCCTAAGGTAAATCAGTATGTAATATGCACTTTGCAACTTTATTTTTAAGGAATTATGCCCTGTTTGGCAAGTGGAGGTGGGAGTGTCAGCTTGCTGAGGACCGAATACTCAGACAATAAGCATGTGTTGTTGAATACCACTCCCAGGACTGCAAGTAGGCACAAAGCAGTCTAAAAAACTGCTTCTGTTTTGAAAGAGAGGGAAACAGACACAACAGAAGATACTACTGTTGATCAGGATGAAAAGAATAGTATGTACACATGTGTATTTTCTACAGCTGTTGAATTTCTACATATATGACCTCAATTTAGTTTTTAATTGTGTTTTGAAAAGCAATATTTAAAGTTTTTTAATGGAGAATTTTTATCAAGTTTGTGATAATTCACCAAGCAGAAGTAATTCAGATTCCAACTTTACATTTTGTAGTACCTATATACAGCTAAAAGAAAGCGATTTGGTTGATCAAAATTTATTAAAATCTTTACTTTGTTGATTACAAATTTGTATGCGAGGCCTTGAAAAACCTTGTGGAAAATCCATCAGAAAGTAATTCATCGTTTGGGAGGACATGTCTAATGGTCTTTGACTTCCTCAAAAGTAACGAAGCTTTATTTTCTGTGACATAATGTTGTCATCACTCATTCAGGTTGTAATCACAAAATATTTTCAAGATACAGCACTCCATTCAATCAAGGTAAACAACCCATGTCTATGCATTCATCACAAGCAATCAATTTCTTTTTATTACAGACTTCCTTCTAAAGGCCTTCATCCTATCTGGTGCAGCAAAGATGCATCAGGAAGTCTGTTCACCAAGATATTTTTTTAATCTCATATTTCTTCTTCTCCATTTTGTCATTGTGAGACTGTCAACTCATTAGTTTTCAGGTCTGGAACTTTGCTTACTGAAGTTCATGCACCCCCTTATTTATCAGATTTACTTCTCACTCACACATTAGCCACTGCTCTGTCTAGCAGTTTTACGCCCCCTCTGTGTTCTTTCTTCCATGTCTGTCCTTTTCTTCTGAGTTTAATCAGAGATTTGTGGTACCTGCAATACTGGAAATGTTTCACCCTCATAAGGCTAGGTGAAATTACTTTACTGAAATAAAATACACTCAGAGGCATGTAGATGATCCACATAGCAGTGATGAAACCGTACCAGTACATCAGAAGGCAGAATCTATCTCCTCCTAATGTTGACTTCAGTTTCACTTATGTATCATATAGTTCTGAAGAAAGTGTTAAGTGAGGTAGTGTGAAGAACAGCTTTTCTACTGTCTATGATTCGGAAAGCATATTTTCAGGACACGCATCTTACATTACATGAGACACCACATGCACAAAAAATTGTAATAGATACTCAATTTCCTGCAAAATTTTGACTTAAATTGCAAAATCCAAGTTACTCTGTTGTTTTGTTTTCCAAAGCAAAACAAAAATACCATATGTGTTTGAGTAAATCATATTTGCATAGGGTAGTCACTTATTAAAACATTAACTGATGTGACTCATATGCATACACATACACCTGTACTCAAGTTTCAATATTTGGTGCAAACACTGACCAAAAATACTTTAAGCAGAACTAATGTGTCTAATACCTACTGAATGAGTTTGGCATTGGAAAAGATCGTGATGCTCAAAGGCATCTGATGAAATTTGTTTTTTTCCTCAAGAGAAGGAATGTGCACATATGGAAAATATATTATTTATCTTGTAAGAGAGAGGCTGATCTGTAACAAGCATTGGTCATTAAGCTGTGACATCAGACTATGAAATTCTGCTGGTTGGTGTTTAATGTCTGGAAACCTAAATATGTTCTTTTTACATTTTTAATAACGGCCAACAGTTGTCCTTTTTTTGCCACGCCACACAGACCTTTAATGTTCAGCTTTCTTAGACTGCGCTGCTGAATTCTTTTGAGGGCATTCACTTGTCAGAATGAATAAAGTTTTTAAAACTATAAAACAAGCTTGTGTCTGTAAGAAATCTAAAGACATATATAGTACAGGTCCAATGGTGTGCCAGCGAGAGTGAGTTCAATCCAGATTTGTAACAATAGCAATGTCAAAAATATTTTAAGGAGACCACTATTATTCTACTTTTTCTGTCTACTGTAGTCAGAGATTCCATTTTTCTACTGCTCAGTAACTTCTTCAATTGTTATTAGAAAAGATGATGTTGTAAAGCACTAATTTTGACTGGCTGAAAGAGTTTCTTTTTAACAACTTTCAATTACTCTTTATTCCTTTCTTGGCTGTAGAAAATAATGTATTAATTTCCTTTTGTCCCAAATGATAGCAAGATGGTTTTTTATAGTGCTTAACAGCTAGACTGAATCAAAGAGGTAAAAATTAGTGCAGATATAATAAATTGCTCGATCTATTTCCAAGCAAAAATATGATTTTTAGGAAAAATATAGAATTGTAGAATCATAGAATGGTTTGGGTCAGAAGCGACTTTTAAAGATCATCTAGTCCAACCCCCTGCCACGGGCAAGGACATCTTTCACTAGAAGAGGTTGCTCAAAGCCCCATCCAGCCTGACTTTGAATACTTGCAGTGGTAGGGCATCCACAACATTTTTGGGCAATCTGTTCCAGTGTCTCACTACCATTAGTAAAGAATTTCTTCTTTATATCAAAATCTACTCTCTTTTAGGTTAAAGCCTGTCCCTAATCTCATCCCTGTCTTTCATATGTTTCAACATATCTTCCAGGAAAATCTGTTCCATGATGTTCCTAGGCATTGAGGTGAGGCTGACTGGTCAGTAGTGCCCAGGGTCCTCCTTTTTACTAACTTGTCCTGGGTTCATCTGGGACAGGGTTAATTTTCATGAGAAGCTGAGAGGGGATACAGCTGGCAGGGCTGACCCAAACTAGCCAAGTAATTGGGATATTCGATACCATGTGACATCAATCTCAGTATTTAACTGGGGGAGCTGGCCAGAGGAGGGTAATCACTGCTTGGGAGCGAGCTGGGCATCAGGTGATGAGAAAATTGGACTGTGTATTATTTGTTTTGTATATTATTTTTATCGGTATTATTGTTGCTATTTTCTTCTTCCTTTGCTGTTCTGCTAAACGGTTTTTATCCCAATATAGGAATTTTGCCTTTTTCCTGTGATTTCCCTCCCCACGCCACCAAAGGGGAGGAGCAACGGAGCAACTGCATGGTTCTTTGTTTTTGGCTGGGGCTAAATCACGACATAACCTGTACTGTGTTTATACAGCCCCGAGCTGGGGTGGGCAATTGTCACAAACATCCCCAGGCCAGAGTGGGCAGTTGTCTCAAAATTCCATCTTAAGAAACTGATAAAGATGGTCAAATCGAACAAATTCCTAAAGCAGGCACTGAGCTTTGGGAACTTCCTCATCTTGATAAGGGAGTGTGGAAGACAAGTGAAACCCTGTGGAGGCAGGGTGCTGGCTTGCAAAACCCACCTATATGTCATGTAGACAGGGAATTTCAGCACTTGCTTTTGGAGGAGGAATGTGAGACCACCAAGACTCCTCCCCCCCACCCAGTGACTCATTTTTGAGAACTTTCGGGAAGCCACGAGACAGGCAGCTGAAGTGTGTAAGAGGAGAGGGGGCCAGCCCCTTTCTGTGCACGCCCACCACCAAGAAGACCTTGACTACCAGGTACGCGCCCACCACGGGAGGACCCCTACCACCAGCAGAAACCACCGCTGGATCCAAGGGTGGTGATATCTTTTCTCTTATCTCCTTTCTGTCTCTGGGTTTCTCAGCACATAAAGGTAATGTTATAAGTTTGTCAGCTTCCTATACTCTGTGGTTTTGTGAAATCAGACATCATGTTGTTGAAACCTTTTGCCAAGTCAATATTAATTTCTGACCCCACTGTGCTAATAGTAATGTTATGAAGTTCCAAAGTTATCATCTTCTGTAACTCCACTGCCATTCCAAGTAAAGCTTTGTTTTAGGTCAAACCTCGTGGTTATTGTTATGACTCTCAGTACCATGCAGAGAATTAAAAAGATCACCTTACTCTATTCCCATCAAGCGGGACGGGACAGTATTTGTGACCTGCTGTTGAGAACACTTCCTTTTTTTCCAGCCAATTACCTTACACTTGTCATGCTCATGGCCAGCCTCCTCTAGCGTGGGCTGATTGTGCCCACAAAGCACAGTAGACAGGTTGGGTCAGAATCTGTTTTGCAGGACGCTGCATCTATTCACGCATACACTGGCCTTTTGGTCGTGCCAAAACGTCAAGACAGTCATGACACACGTATTCTTCCTGTACACATGCCATGTGAATATATCAATTGTTTGCGTGGTCCTTGATATCACAGGCTGCTCTGCTCTCCTCTTTTTGCAAGAGGCATTTTTTGGGGCCTGAAGACCTCTGCAGAGCTATTCTGTCATGTCTGGAAACAATGGCTGGGCAGATTCTTGGATTTATGGACTCTTATCCCCTGTCTGAGGTGGGGTAAGGTGAAGACTTATTTCTAGAAAGGTCCATATCTGCTCAGGGTACACTCTTAGTTTTTTCTTATCACATTCCCAAGGTAACTATAGGGCTGTTAGACAACAGACTATATTTGTGTTTTCAGGGATGCTGTTCAGATTTTTTTTCCCCCCCATGGGGGGAAGTTGACATATTGTGGAAGAATGTAAGCTCTTTTAACCGAATGCTGGAGAAGACTGGGGCTATGCAGCTGAGTGAGATGTAGCTTGGTTCTGCTGGTACTGCCTCCCAAAGTGATTGCTGAAGCAATCTAACCCGTCAAACTGCTTTTAGCTTTTGCTCAAGTATAGGAAGATATAACTCCCCTCTAGAAGGGATCCTGGGTACAACTGTTCATATGAACAATTTGGAAATGAGTACTGGAGGGTAAAATAGGGAGTGATGTAAATATATAATTTTTATTTACTATTTGATAATCATTTGCCATTACTATTATATTATTGTATATACTACTACACTACTATGGCACTACTACTATTTGCATGTTTGTTATAGTACTACTACCATTTACATGTTTATTAATCTAAAAGACCTTTAAATATTAAGGCGGCTTTAAAACAGTAGTACTCGGGTAAAAAACCTATTAGAAAATAAACCAAGTCTGAGATATGTACAGTACTACGGTTTGGAACTGTATTAATGGAAAATTGCTATCACATATAATGAGTTATATTACTTCTATAATTCAATACAGTAAGGTTATATCTGAAAATACATTACCTTCACATTTGGGCTTTTTGTCAGACGTGATACCTAACACAAATAAGTACTTGTATGTAAAAGTATTTGTTACACTTTTAATTTCACCTTCACTGAAATGGAAAGGAGAATTAATTCCCTAACATGTATGGTGTCCTGCCTGGCCTATGGCTGCTGCTCCTGGAGAGTCTTGGTCTGCCATGGATTCTCTGTTATATCTGCCAGTCCTGTGCAATGCCTTGGATATCTAGCACTATTTCATACTCCTAAAGCAGAACTAAGCACTTATGCTTAGGCACCTGAAGAACTCTTGATAATGTTGAAATCCTATGTTATTTTCCTTGGTATAATCTCAGAAGCAAGCAGAGTGCAGCATAAGTAATATATGAAATTAAAAAGGCAGCCCACAAAGGGGAAACCTTTAAAATAACAACAAACAAACAAACAAACAAAAAAACCAAACCCCAAACCAGAGCTGACATTATGTGCAAGAGTGATGGATTGTTAAAAAGAAGCATATTAGAGGTTTTCAAGGTACTGAATACCTGTGTCTCCATCTGTCCTGAATGGGTTCCATCTGCCAACCTGTGTTTTTCAGAAAGAGAGTTTCTTGATGGCAGTGTTTGCCCTGTCCCAACAGGATTTCTGTGTATTGGACAATGTAAATTAGCTTCTCAGTTAAACTAATTTCACAGAGGAAATCTAAATCTGTGGTAATATCAGATGCATACAGATACTGGCAAGTCGTCTGGGGTATTGTTTGTTAGCATATTGATTTTCTAGAAACCAATGAAATTTGGGTGTTTTCATAGTTTGTTAAGTGGTAGTGAAGCACCACCGAGCACGGATTTTGTACTGCCATGTTGTATGTTCTCTGTCTGCTGAGGTTCTTTCCTTTCTTGTGTCCTTCCCTCTCTAAACAAATCCAGGTTGTGTTTTGACTTTCTAGTCATTGGTCAGATAGAGCAAAAGTAGTCATGAGTGCATGCAAAAGAAGTTCCTTACAGCAGAGTTTGCCAGTTTAAGTCTTCCTATTTTAAGTATTTTATTCCAACTCAGCTGGGGGGAAGGTACTGCAAAAACAAATCCCATGTTATTTAGAGGTTTTAGTGAATTACTGGCTAAGTTCAGTGCAAGTCAACTGCTCTGAACAACTTATGCCAAATAGTCTTCTTGTCAATTGGGGGCTTAATATTTTTGTTTTTATTCAAGTCGTGAGAAGCAAAGAATATTTGTAGAGCTCAGTGATAAACTGCATAGTTAATTTTTTTTTTACTATTACAATCAAACAGACATTTACAAATTACACTACGGTAGACAGGTAAAAAATCAATACATTGCTGTCCGATGTTACGATATCACAAATGGGAACAGCAGCTGTATTACTTCGTAACCAAACAATGAGCTATCAGAAAATGTACGTTTAAAGAAATGACCATGCCCCAAGAGTCTATGCTGGAATTATTCAACAGGCCTGACTTGCCCTGGTTCTGGGTCCTCTGTAGTTATGTACAGATAAGCAAAATTGAAGAGAAACAGGAACAGCAGTATTTTACCTCCAAGACGTGAATGATGACACACAGTTTGCTGCAGGAGAGAAACAGGATTTACTCTAAGGAAAAAGAACTGATCTACCACTGGTTAAAAACCTGTGTACATACTCTGAGAGGTAGCAGGCACATTTTAGTAACTGTCTTGAGCTCGTTCCTTATGCAGAACCCTTCCTTCCCTTGGAACCATTACAGTTATGCATTGTTCTGCTCAGAAATACAGGATCTGCATCCATGCAGATAAGCCATTTTGAAAACTCTATGAAAACAACTCACTTTCTGAAGATAAAGCAGAGTTAACAGCACTGAAATCCAGCACCAACACCATTAGAGGTGATGGAAGGCAACATAATCCACATTCCCACTGGTCCATCTAAACAGTTACTCTGTCTTAAGACTGACCGTACCTTCTTGTGAAACAGTAGAAATAGTAGCCTAATATAATAAAGAATGGAAACCCTACTTTTAAGTCAATTATTCCTTCATCTAACCCAGTGAAAATTAAGCTATTTTTAACTTTTGGGCCAAGTAGCATCAAAAGCTATGTATCTCATAGCTTTCCAAAAATCTTTAGAGCTATACAGTCATATTGATACATTAATTGTTATACAATAGATGAGAATTGTACAGTAATTTCTTAGAATAAGAAAGAAATTCTGCAGAAAATATCTACAGTTACTAGGTATGACAGTGTGTAAAGAGCTGACAGGATTTGTCTGAGATCGTATGAATCTCTGACTTTTTGCCAGTCCAACAAGTAATAAACTTGAGTCAGGATTTGAAATCAGCCCCTAAGTAGCACAATCCACTGTGTCAAACTAGTTATTTTTAATGAGTTTATGCATTTTGCGTTATGCCAGCCATTCCTTGTTATGCTATTGGTTTCTTAATGCAGTGGGAGAGAGGCTATTAATCTTGGTAATAAAATGTTTGAGTACAGAATGTTCAAAGTTACACGTAGCAGAAACCATACAGAAGTTAATGGGCCAAATTTAACACTGGATTCATTCCACTGAAATCACTGGCGATAAGACAAGCCTCAGTCTGAGTTAATGACTTTTGTTCTATGCTGGTGATTTTCTATCATACATATGGCTATGTATAATTTATTATATTTAAAACAACAAACTATGTTTCCTGCAGAGTGCACTATTGCTTATTGTCTCAGCTATTCATGTCAAACACATGGAGATTATATGGAAGTGCTTTTCATCCATTTACACAGTGACAAATCAAGTATCTGGTGAATTAGAAAAGGGTATTGTTTATTGAGCTATGAATTCTAATGAATAGTGACAAACAGCCACACTGATTTTTTGAAAAACAGTAACCAAGATCACTATTTTGTTCACAAAGTTAAAAAACCCAACCACATAATCAAAAAAAGCCCTTTCGAGAAATGGAGCATAACTATATAACAAATATATCCAGTTTATAAGGAATTAATGATCTCATGTTCAACTTTTCCTGTTGCAAATCTTGATACATCATGGGAGCAATTAATGTTAGTTTAACTTACTAATTAAGAAATGGCAGTTGCTAAGGAGCAGAACTTCTGCTTAATTACTTAATAAACAAGCATGAAAACATTTCAAGTGGGCTAAACACTTCATGAACAATCATATTCTGTGCCAAGAGCTCTCTATAGAGAAGGAGACCAGGAGGGTAAAATCCCTCCAGCTGTAAGTGAAGACCAGGTTTGGAACCTCCTGAAGAACCTAAATGTACAGAAGTCCATGGGACCTGATGAGATGCATCCCAGAGTCCTGAGGGAACTGGCTGATGTAGTTGCCAAGCCACTCTCCATGATATTT